>Ga0209458_1000058_pt1 | contig 69780 bp, 64 predicted proteins | sample WorMetLIZAISLAND_FD_187411 | JGI IMG/M metagenome (GOLD analysis project Ga0209458, IMG submission 187411) | Marine gutless worms symbiont microbial communities from Max Planck institute for Marine Microbiology, Germany - Inanidrilus manae... ...
GCTCTCCACCGCGGCAACAACACGCTCACGCAAATCCAGCGAATAAGGTCGAGGCATGCATGCTGGCCTCCTCCTCCAGCCAGCATCTTGAATCACATCAAACGCCTCAGGGGAATCCCCCTGTTGACTCAAACAAGCACGGACATGCTCTAGAAGGGGGTTATCGCCCGGAAAACTGCGGCGCCCGTTTCTCGACGAAATGGGCGACGCCTTCCTTGAAGTCCTCGGAGTCGAAGCTTGCCGGCATCTCCGAGTTGGCCACCAGCACGGCGTGCTCGAGCGGCTGCAGCAGGGCGGCGTAGACCTGCCGCTTCATCACCCGGATCGAGCGCGGCGAGACCATGGTTGCCATCTCGTCGGCATAGGCGCGGACCTGGTCCATGAAGTTGTCCATGGGGAAGACCTTGTTCACCAAGCCCATCTCCGCTGCCTCCGGGGCGCCGAACTTGCGGGCCGAGAGCAGTAGGTCGAGGGCGTTGGCGTGACCGACCAGCTTGGGCAGGATCCAGGAGATGCCGTGCTCGGCGATCAGGCCGCGGCGCGAGAAGGCGGTGGTGAACACGGCTGCATCCGAGGCGAAGCGCATGTCGCAATAGAGCGCCATGATCAGGCCGAGACCGGCGGCCGGGCCGTTGATGGCGGCGATGATCGGCTTCGGCACGGTCGGGAAATAGGTATAGCGCATGCCATAGTCGGCCGGCAGCGACAGACCGCCGTCGATGCCGTTGTCGAAGGCGCGCACGCTGTCGGAGGTGCGCGCCCCGGCGCCGGCGCCCTCCTGGATGCCGCTCAGCAGGTTCATGTCGGCACCGGCGCAGAAGCCGCGGCCGGCACCGGTCAGGATGATCGCCCGCACGGCGTCGTCGGCGCTGGCCTCGGTCATGGCCGCGTGCACCTCCTGTTCCATGGTTCGGGTCCAGGCGTTCAAGGCATCGGGCCGGTTCAGGGTGATCGTAGCGACGGCACCGTCGACGGCGTAGGCGATATCGGCATAGCTCATGGCAGTATCCTCCGGGCTGCTCTTGGCGGTCAGTCTAGCTTGGCCCCGGGGCTTGCAAAAGCGGACCGGGCGACGGACGCTGCCTGGGCATGCGCCGCCCGGCGCCCCGAGACGGAGCCCGAGGAGCCCGAACGAGATGGACGAAAGCCAGGCGGTGCTGTTTGCCAACGAAACATTCTACTACGCCTTCTCCGAGCGCGATCTGGAGGCGATGGAGGAGCTGTGGTCGCGCCAGGTCACCGTCACCTGCATCCATCCCGGCTGGGGGGCGCTGGAGGGGCGCGAGGAGGTGATGCGCAGCTGGCTGGCGATCCTCGCCAACCCCGAGGCGCCGGTGGTGATCTGCCGCGCTGCCCGCGCCTATGTCCGCGGCGACATCGCCTATGTCATCTGCTTCGAGGAGATCGACGGCAATCACCTGATCGCGACCAACGCCTACGCGCGGGAGGACGGGCGTTGGCGGATGATCCACCACCAGGCCGGCCCCACCGGCGACAGCCCGCCGGACGACGAGGCCGAGGAGCCCGGCCGGCCGAATTAGCGGCGGGCGCGAATGGCACGGCGGGCGGGTTTGAGACCCGCCCGTGTTAGCGGCGAACCCAGGCTTTAGCGGAAGCTGGGCCCGTGCATCCAGCCGACGCAGACGAAGCGCGTGCCGCGCGTCGTCGGTGCCACCCGGTGCTGCAGGTAGGCGGGGAAGATGATCAGCGTGCCCTGGCGGCGCAGCGCGTCCCGGTCCACTGCCATGTTGGCGAACTCCAGGTCTCCGCCGTCATAGCTCTCCGGCGGGCTGAGCTGCAGGCTGAAGCCGAGCTTGCGCGAGGCGTTGGCGCCGCGGCCGATGTCGATGTGCCAGTCGTAGTGGCCGCTCTCTTCGGCGTCGTAGCGCATCAGCCAGGGCAGGTCGTCGGCGACGAAGCCGGACAGATCGAAGCGCCAGCCCTCGGAGTTGACACGGCAGACTTCGGCACTGAGGCGGTTCAGCGGATAGCCGTTGGCATCGACCGGCAGCCGTTGCTGGTAGTTGCTGCGCACATCACGGACGACATTGAAGTCGCCGGCGCCGCCGCGTCCCCCGACCGAGCCGGGTTCCCACCGGGCAGCATCGGCCGTTGCGATAAGCTGCTGGCATTCCTCGGCCGAGAACACCTGGGCATGGAACACCACATTGACGCTCGGATTGCGCACCGGAACAGCCGGGAAGACGATCATCCGGCGGCTCCGCCAGCTGGCAGATAGGGCTTCAGCAGGGCCCGGCTGATCACCACGTTCTGGATCTCGGTGGTGCCGTCGAGATACTGCGCGATCTTGGCGCCGGCCAGGTGCCGGGCCAGGGGGTGCTCTTGCTTGAGGCCATCCGCGCCCAGGGCCTGCATGCACTGCGACAGGCCGGTCAGGGCGACCCGGGTGGCGAACTTCTTGGCGTGTGCAGCGGCCAGCGGCGCGGCGCCGTCCCGGTCGATGCCCTGCGTCGCCGCGTAGGCCATCAGACGGGCAGCGTGCAGGTCGGTGGCGACGTCAGCCAGTTGCCATTGCAGGCCCTGGAAGGCGGCCACCGGCTGGCCGAACGCCATCCGCGCGCTGGCCTGACGCAGGGCCACATCGAGGCCGGTGCGCAGCATGCCGCAGCACATGGCGGCGACGTTGGCGCGGGCCAGGTCGATGCCGGCCATGGCCGCTTTGAAGCCGCGCCCCGGCGGCACCAGCATATCGGCGTCGGTCACCCGCACCGCCTCGAAGCCGAAGCCGCCGGCGCCCATGGCATGGCCGCCCAGCAGGCTGTAGGGCGGTTCGCGGACGACGCCGGGCGCCTCGGCGTCGACCAGGAAACAGGCGATGCCGCGCCAGCCTTCTTCCGGCTCGGTCTGGGCATATACGCTGAGCAGGTCGGCATGGGCGGCGTTGGTGACCCAGGCCTTGGCGCCGTCGAGGCGCCAGCCGTCGCCGTCGCGCACTGCACGCGTCCGGATCGCGGCCGCGTCCGAGCCGCCGCTCGGTTCGGTCAGCAGGAAGGCGCCGATGCGCTCACCGGCCAGCAGCGCCGGCAGGTGACGGGCCTGCTGGGCCGCGTCACCATTGGCGGCGATGTTGCCCATCAGGTTGTTGTGCACCACCAGCGAGAAGGCGAAGGCCATGTCGGCGGCGGCCATCTCCTCCATCACCCGGGCCATGGCGGTGTAGCTGAGGCCGTGCCCGCCGGCCTCGGCCGGCAACAGCAGGCCGGTCAGGCCGGCCTCGGCGGCAGCCCGCAGGGTGGCCACGGGCATGCTGCGCGCCTGCTCCCAGGTCGCCGCCTGAGGCGCCACCACCTCGCGGGCGAAGGTCGCGGCGGCGTCGACCACGTTCTGGTGTTCGGGGGCGAGAGTGGGCTCCATCGGTTGTCCTCAATGGCGGAAAACGGGCCGCCCGGGCGGCGTGCCGGCATATTCGGCCAGAACCGGGGCGCTGGCAAACGCCGGCCCCGGGCTCGCCGCGGCCGGGCCGGCAATGCTATGAGAGGGCCATGCTGATCGCGATCGAGGGCATCGACGGGGCGGGCAAGGGCACGTTGACCCGCCATCTGCTGGAACGTGCCGAGGCGGACGGCATCGCCGCGGCCAGCCTGTCTTTCCCACGTTATGAGCAGACCCGGTTCTCGACCCTGATCGCGCAGTACCTGAACGGCCGCTTCGGCGCCGTCGACGAGGTGCCGGCACGCTTCGCCGCCCTGCTCTATGCCGGCGACCGGTTGGAGAGCCTGGAGCGGCTGCAGGCGCTGATCGCCGGGCACCGGCTGGTCATCCTCGACCGCTACGTCGCCTCGAACATGGCCTACCAGGCCGCCCGCCTGCCCGAAGCCGACCAGGCCGAGTTGATCGCCTGGCTCGACGAGACCGAGTTCGAGACCTTCGGCCTGCCGCGCCCTGATCTGACCGTGTTGTTGGCCACCCGACCGGACGTGGCCGACGAACTGGTCAGTCGCAAAGCGGCGCGCAGCTACACCGACGAAAAGCGCGACCTGCACGAGGCCAACCAGGACTTCATGGCCAGGACGGCGGCGGTCTACGCACGGCTGGCGGAACAGGGCGGCGACGCCTGGCTCGTGGTCGAGACGACCGCGGCCGACGGCACCCTGCGCCCGCCGGACGACATCGCCGCCGAGATCTGGGACGAGCTGCGGCGGCGGCTGAACGCGGACGGCTGAGCGGCCGGCCGGAAAGCTTCCATCACGCCGGCTGTGAGAGACCTTGTTGCGGTGCGGCGTCAGGGGCCGTTGCCCCCAAAGCATCGGTGATCGCGGCGTCGAGCGGCGTCGGGCGGAAGTCCGGCAGCGTCGTGGCGAGCCGGTTGCCGTCGATGGTATGCGGGACCCGCCAGAGATAGGCCATCTCCACCACTTCTCGCAGCATCGGGCTGACCAGGCCGAGGAGCCGGAACAGCGGCCAGGGAACGCCGCTGACCTTGAGCGGCTGGCCGGCGGCGCGTTCCATGGCGTCGATCAGCTCGCGCCCGGTCAGGGCATAACCGGCGAAGCCGAACGTCTCGAACCGGGCCAGCTGCGCCCGGATTGCCGCCAGCGCCGCCATGGCGCGGGCCATGTCGGGCAGATAGGCCCAGGCGTGCACCCGATCGAGCGGCCCGGGATAGAGCGCGCGACCTTGCGCGACCTTGGCGGCGATGTGGCTGTCGAACCAGTTGCCGGTCCGCTGCCGTTCGATGAAGTCGCCGGCCCTGAGGATGATGGTCTGCACGCCGTCGTCGGCGGCCTGGGCATAGGTCTGCTCCATCTCGGCGCGCAGGCGGCCCTTGCGGGTGGTCGGTGCCTGCGGCGTCTCCTCGGTCAGACGCGCCGGCATGCCGGCGCCGTAGTTGTAGACGTTGCTGGGGAGCGTCACCGTCGCGCCGCTGGCTCTGGCGGCCCGGATCACGCTGTCGGTCAGGTGCGGCAGGTCCTGCCGCCAGCGCGGGTACGGCGGGTTCAGGGCGTTGACGATGACCGCGCAGCCCGCAGCCGCCGCGCTTACCACGCCGGCATCGAAAGCATTGCCGGCGACCGGCTCGACGCCGGCGGGCACGGCGACCCCCTGCCAGCTGCGGCGGAAGGCGCGGACCTGGCAGCCGGCATCGCGAAAGGCGTCGACGGCGGCGCGGCCGAACCGTCCGCCGGCGCCCAGAACGAGAACTGTGTGTGACATGAGGCTCTCCTTGCGCTGTCTTGCAACCATGGCAGGGATATCAGGATGCGATAATGGATTGAAATCCAGTCGAGATGACTTATTGATATTAATAAATGAATATCACGGCTTTCCGCCATGTTCGACTGGACCCATCTGCAGACGTTTCTGGCCGTCGCCGAGCACGGCTCGCTGTCTGCCGCGGCGCGCAGCCTTGGCGGCAGCCAGCCGACCATGGGCCGGCACATCAGCGCCCTCGAGGCGGATCTGAGGGTGCGGCTGTTCGAGCGTACGGCAGGGGGGCTCGAGCTGACCCCGACGGGGGCCGATCTGCTGCCACATGCCCGGCAGATGGCCGACGCTGCCGGCCACCTGTCGCTGGTTGCCGAGGGCCGGGCCGCGGCCGTCGCCGGCACCATCCGCATCACCGCTAGCCAGATCGTCGCCACCTATGTGCTGCCCGAGATCCTGGTCGCGCTGCGCCAGGCCGAACCTGAGATCGACGTCGAACTGGTCGCCTCGGACCGCAGCGAGAACCTGCTGCAGCGCGAGGCCGACATCGCCGTGCGCATGTACCGGCCGGGCCAGGGCGACGTGATCACCCGCCAGGTGGCCGAGCTGTCGGTCGGCATGTTCGCGGCGCACGACTATGTCGCGCGCCGCGGCGTGCCCAGGTCGCTGGACGAGTTCCGCCAGCACGACATCATCGGCTACGACCGCAGCGACCTGGTGATCCGGGGCTTTCGCGACGCTGGGCTGGAGGTCGGCCGCGATTTCTTCTCGTTCCGCTCGGACGACCAGGTGGTGTGCTGGCGCATGGTCGTCGCCGGCTACGGCATCGGCTTCAACCAGGTGCAGATCGGCGAGGCCGAGCCGCGCGTCACGCGCCTTTATGCCGACGCGACACTGCCGACGCTGCCGGTCTGGCTCACGGCGCACGCGGAACTGCGCACCAGCGCCCGCGTCCGCCGGGTCTTCAACTTCCTCGCCGACGGGCTCGCCGCCCTGTCGCGCTGACGGCAGGGGAGGTCAGGCAAGGCGCGGTGCCATCCAGGCGCAGATCGACAGCAGCTTGTCGTCGCTGCCATAGGCGCCGACGGCCTGAACGCCCACCGGCAGGCCGTTGGGACCCGTGTGGCCCGGCAGGCTGACGCACGGCGTGCCGACCAGTGTCCAGCTGCGGTTGAACAGCGGATCGCCCGTGCCGTCCTCGAATTTGGGTGCTTCGCTCACGGCGCTTGGGCACAGCAGGACGTCGACCTCGGCAAACACCAGCTCCAGCGCCTGGCGGGCCTGGCGACCAGCGGCGATGGCGGCGACATAGTCGGCATAGCCGGTCGTCAGACCCTGCTCGATCAGTTCGACGGTAGGGCGTTGCAGCGCGTCGCGGCGGATCTCGTACTCGTAAGCCAGGTCGCGCGCCGCCTCGAACGCCATGACGATCTTCTGCTCGGTGACCAGGCCGCCGAAGCGGTCCGGCAGGGTGACGTCCTGCAGCCTCGCGCCGGCCGCTTCCAGCGCCCGGGCCGCGCCCTCGACCGCCTGTCGGCTGGCTTCGTCGGCCTGGCCCCACTCCGGGGTCCGGCACAGCCCGACCACGGGCGGCCGCTCGCGCGCTGCGGGCGCTGCGGGAGCGGCGACCAGGGCGGCCCGCATCAGCGCCACGTCGGCGACGTCGCGGGCGAACACGCCCAGGGTGTCGAGGGAATGGGCCAGGGCCTTGACCCCGATCAGCGGCAGGCTCTCGTGCGTCGCCTTGTAGCCGACGATGCCGCAGAAGCTGGCCGGCCGGATCACCGAGCCGCCGGTCTGGGTGCCGAAGGCGAGCGGCACCATGCCGTCGGCGACGGCGGCGGCCGAGCCGGACGAGGAGCCGCCGGGCGTATGTGCCACATCGTGCGGGTTGCGGCTCTTGCCGGGGCTGAAATAGGCCAGCTCCGTGGTTACCGTCTTGCCCGCGACGAGGCCGTCGGCCTGGTGCACCAGGCTGACGCAGGCGGCATCGGCTGCGGGCCGGTGGCCGTCATAGGCGGCGCTGCCGTGCCCCGTCGGCATGTCGGCGGTCTCGATGATGTCCTTGATCCCGACCGGCAGGCCGAAGAGCGGCCGGCCGCTGTCGCCGCGGGCATCGAGCGCGTCGGCGGCGGCGCGCAGCGGTCCGGGCTCGAGCCAGGTCCAGGCCTGCACGCTGTCCTCGCGGGCCTCGATCCGGGCGAGGCAAGCCTCGACCAGGTCGCGCACGCGGAGCTGCCCGTCGGCCAGGGCGCGGCGGGCGGCCTGCGCGGTAAGCTCGTTCGCTGCCGTCATCGTCTTACTCCTAGAGTGTCAGGCCGCCGTCGATGTGCAGGCACTGGCCGGTGATGTAGCCGGCATCCGGCGACAGCAGGAAGGCGATCAGCCCGGCGACCTCGTCGGCCACGCCGAGGCGGCCCATGGGGATCAGCCCGGCGACCTGCTCACGGCGCGCCCGCAGCGCCTCGGGCGGATGCGTCTCCTTCTCGATATGGCCGGGCACCACGCAGTTCACCGGGATGCCATCGGTCGCCAGCTCGACCGTCAGCGCCTTGGCCAGGGCCTCCAGGCCGGCCTTGGCCGCCGCCGAAGCCGGGAAGGTCTGGCCGACCAAGCGGAAGCGGTGGGCGACGAACGACGATACGGCCACGACGCGGCCGGCCGGTGCCGCGCGCAGCAGCGGCAGGGCGGCCTGGGTGAGGTGCAGGAAGGCGGCGGTCATGCTGGCGTGGGCGGCATCGAAGCCCTCGTCCGACAACGCCGTGTAGGCCGTGCGGTCGGCGTGCCCGGCGTTGGCCACCAGGGCGTCCAGGCGACCAAAGGCGCCCTCGGCAACGGCACAGAGGTCGCGGTTGACATCTGCCGCCGACAGATCGCCCAGGGCGGTTTCGACCTGGGCACCGGCGGCACGTGCCGTCGCGGCCACCGCATCCAACGCTTCGCTGTTGCGCCGGGTGTGCAGCACCAGTGCCTGGCCGGGCGCGGCCAGCCGTCGGGCCAGGGCCGCGCCGATGCCGGTCGCTGCGCCGGTGATCAATGTGACCCGTTCCGCCTCTGATGCCACCGTGCGCTCCTTTCGTGCCACTGCCGGATACAGCTTAGCCTGCCGCGCGGTCCGGTTCACGGTCACGCCGTCGCGCCGCGTGGCGCCGGCAGGCCGACTGCACTAGGTTTATCGGAACGATCACGCGTCAGCACGGAACACCGGACCGACGATGCCGGAATGAGCAAGCTCGATTACGTCTTGAAACAGGATGCAGCCGAGTTCCGCCGCCTGCGCGTGCAGGCCGAGGCTTTCGCGCCCGAGACCGAGATCATGCTGCAGCGCATCGGCGCGCCGTCCGGCGGGCGCTGTCTCGATCTCGGTTGCGGTGTCGGCGGCATCGTCGACCTGATGGCTGCCCGGGTCGGTCCAGACGGTCATGTCACGGGCGTCGACACGGACGCCGGCAGCATTGCCGACGCAAGGCGGTGGGCGGCGTCCTTGGGTCTCGACAATGTCGATTTCATGGTCGCCGACATCTTCGACATCGAGCTGCCGGACGGCCAGTTCGACCTCGTCCACGTGCGCTACGTCATCGTCAACATCGGCCGCGCCGACGACGTCATCGCCGCGGCCGTGCGTCTGGCAAGGCCGGGCGGCGTGGTCGCGATCCAGGAGGTCGACGGCGACAAGCTGAGCTGCGTGCCACCGCATCCGGCCTTCGAACGGCTGAAGGAATTGCTGCTGCAGCTGTTCACCATCGCCGGCGATCCGTACGCCGGCCGGGTGATCTTCCAGCAGCTGCGGGCGGCCGGCCTGGAGGACGTCTGCTTCCGGCCGTGCATGGTCGGGGCGACGAGCCGCGATCCGATCGCCACCTTCATGCCGGACACGATCAACGCCGTGCGCGAGGTGCTGATCGGCCAGGGGCTGGCCGATGGCGAGAGCCTCGACAGACTGGTCGCGCAATGCCGCGACCACCTGGCCCATCCGGACACGGTGTCGACGACCTATGGCGTCATTCAGGCCTGGGGCCGCAAGCCGGCCTGAGGCCGGGTGGTGTTTGGCGGCGCCGTCCGGAGTTGCCTAACAGTTTGCTAAGGAAGCGGCCGTATAGCTGCATCGCATGCCCGCCAACCCCGCCGCCGCCGCCACCGCCGAAGCCGAACACGCGGCCGCCGCCCGCGGCCGACGGGTGATGCTGGCGATCCTGCCGCTGGTGCTGATGGTGCCGGCGGTGAACCTGCTGCAGATCAGCCGTGACGGGGTGCCGGAGAGCCTGCGTCAGGGTGACATGAACATCGCCTACGTCGTCGGTCTCGCCTGCTCGGTGCTGCTGGTGGTGGCCTGGGTCCTGGCCTGGCGCGGCCGGCGCAAGCCGCGCCTGCTGCTGGGCTGGGTCTATGTCCTGGCGGCAGCGCTGATCGTCGGCGTACCGGCGGTGCTGTGGCTGGGCGGGGCGCCGTTGCCGCCGGGCTGGAGCTTCGGCCTGCTGTTCGCGTTGATCTACGGTGCCGGCGGCTGGCTGCTGCTGGTCTCGCCCAACGTCATGGCCTTTCAGGGCCGACAGCGCGCACGTCGCCGGTGAGCGGCCGCAGACGGCAGGCATAGAGCGCCTCGTAAACCGGTCGCGCCGCCTCGGCGATCCAGGCTAGTTCGGCCGGCACCCGTGGTTCCTCCTGCGGCGGCGGCATGAAGCCGGTGGAGCGTTCCACCGCCGCATACCAGTGCGATGCCCACAGGCCGTCGCTGTCGCGGCGGCCGGGCGGCCAGCGCAGCATCGCCGGCTCGAAGCCGATGCTGACGGCGCTGCATAGGGCCGCCAGCATGCCGGCCGGATCGGCCAGCACGTCGTCGGCGTCGAGCACCGGCGGCGCTGCGCCGCCGCCAGCGACATGCTCGAAGATGCGCTGCTGTTGCGGAAAGCCGAGGTCCTCCAGCGTAACGTCGCTGCGCTTAGCGGCGTAGGAGGCGAGCACCCGGTCCGGCCGGCGGATCAGGAAGCAGTTGACCACGCGGTCGAGCCAGTCGAGGCCGATGTGCGGCAGGACGTGGTGGGTCATGTGCTTCTGGTAGAACACCCTCGCGCCCCCCGGCGCCGGGCCGGTCAGTTGGGCCACCACCGTGCGCCAGTCGCTGTCGTAGGCGGCGATGATCTCTGCCGCCAGCGGGTGGTCGAGCCCGGTCTCGCGCAGGTAGTGGGCGTAGAGCGGCTCGTCCCAGACCACCGTGTCAGAGCGGTTCTCGAATGCCCGCATCATCGCCGTGGAGATGTTGCGGGGCCCCGACCACATGGCGATGCGGACGGTCCCATCGGTGCTCAACCGGCCGCCTCCCGGTCGCACAGGTCGCGATAGAGCTGCTGCAACCGCGCCGTCAACGCACCCCGTCCGCCGTCGCCGACGCGTCGGCCGTCGATCTCGACCACCGGGATCAGGCCGGCAAAGGTGCCGGTGACGAAGGCCTCGTCGGCGCCGTAGACGTCGGTGAGGCTGAAGTTGCGCTGGAACACCGGCACGGCGTTGTCGCGGCACAGCGCGATGACGTTGCCGCGGGTGATCCCCTGCAGGCAGTAGTCGCCGGTCGAGGTCCAGACCTCGCCGCTGCGGACGATGAAGAAATGCGTCGAGTTGCAGGTGGCGACGAAGCCGTGCGGGTCGAGCATCAGCGCCTCGTCGGCACCGGCCTTGTCGGCCTGGATGCAGGCAAGGATGCAGTTCAGCTTTGAGTGGCTGTTGAGCTTGGGGTCCTGCACGTCGGGCGGGCCGCGGCGCACGTGAACGGTGGCCAGGCGGATGCCGTCTTCCAGGGGGCCAGCCGCGGGCTGCTTGTACTCGGGGATGATGACGATGGTCGGTGGGGTGATGGTGACCCGCGGATGCTGGTAGGGCGTCGACTTCACCCCGCGGCTGATCATCAGCCGGATGTGCACGCCGTCGTCCATGCCGTTGGCGGCCAGGGTCTCGCGCAGCCGGGCGGTGAGCTGGTCGCGGTCGAGGCCGATGTCCATGTCGATCGCCTTCGCGCCCTCGTACAGCCGGTCGAGGTGGGCCGCGAGGAACAGCAGGGTGCCGCGATGCACGCGGATGCCCTCCCAGACGCCGTCACCGAGCATGAAGCCGGAATCGAACACCGAGACCTTCGCCTCGTCGCGCGGGTAGAGCGAGCCGTTCACCGAGATCAGGATCTCCGCGTTGCGCGGGTCGTCGAGATAGGCGTGGGTGCCGGTGGTCATGGCAAACCTACTGTGCGCCGGGCTGTCCCACTTCTGTCGTCCCCGCTAAAGCGGGGACCCAGGGCGGGCAAGGGCAACGCGTGCGAACAGTGCATCACGCCACCCACTCGCTGACCGGTGCACGGGCCTCGTGCAGCGGCTGGGTGACGATGTCGACCAGGCTCGGCCCGTCGTGCGCCAGTGCCGCCGCCATTGCGCTGCGCAGCGCGGCCGGGTCGTCGACGGACCAGCTCTTGACGCCATAGGCCTCGGCGACGCGGGCGTGGTCGGTGCGCGAGAAGTCGACGGAGAAATAGCGTTCGCCGAAGCCGCTGCGCTGGCCGGCCTTGATCCAGCCGAACACCGCGTTCGACAGCACCACGAAGGTGATCGGCAGGCCGAGGCGGACCACGGTCTCCAGCTCGCCGCTGGTGAAGCCGAAGCTGCCGTCGCCCATCACCGAGACCACCTTCACCCCCGGGCGGCCAAAGTGGGCGCCGATGGCGGCGGAGAGCGAATAGCCCAGCGCGCCGTGCGCGCGGTTGGAAAAGTAGCTGCGGCCAGGGCGCGCCAGCCGGTAATAGGCGGAAAGGTACGGGCAGGGTGTGCCCGGATCGGCGACCACAACGGCGTCTTCGGCCAGCAGGTCCTGCAAGGTGGCGATCACCCGTTCGGGCCGGATCGGTGTCTCGTCGCTGTCGGCCAGTGCCTGGAAGGCGGCGAACTTGCGTTCTTTCTGCTCTGCGATCACCGCCGCCGTCAGGCCGCGGCGGCCCTTGTCCACTGGCTGGGTTGCCAGGACGGCATTGAGGGCCTGCAGCGCCAGCAGCGCATCACCGGTGACGGCGGCGTCGGTGGGATAGTTGGCGCCGATCACCGTCGGGTCGCTGTCGATATGCACCACCCGGGCGGTGCCGGGCGCAGGGTGACGCCAGCGCTCCGTGGTGACCGATCCGGCCCGACAGCCGATGAACACCACGAGGTCGGCACCATCGACGATGGCGCGGGTCTCCGCCACGCCGCCGTTGGAGCCGACGACGCCGACAGACAAGGGATGCGCTTCGGGGATGACGCCCTTGCCGCTGATCGTCGTGCAGACCGGGGCGGCGAGGAGCTCGGCCAGGCGTTCGACCTCGGCCTCGGCGCCGGCGATGACGGGGCCGCCGCCGCAGATGAGCACCGGGTCGCGCGCCGCCAGCAGTATGTCGGCGGCGCGGGCGACGGCGTCGGGGTCGGGCCCCTGCGGTTCCGCCGGATAGCGGCCCAGGGCGTCGTCCGCCCACAGCTCGGCCTCGTCGACCGGTGCCTTCTGCACGTCGAACGGCAGGCCCAGGTGCGCCGAACCCGGGCGTCCGGTGGTCATGGCGCGGAAGGCGGCGCGCACCAGTTTGGGCACGTCCTCGCCGCGCTCGATCATCGCGTTCCACTTGGTCAGTGGCCGGAACAACGCGGCCTGATCCAGCTCGGTCAGGCTGTAGCGGCCGCGGCCGGCAACCGAGATGTCCGTGGTCACGGCGAGCACCGGCACCGAGCTCTCGTTGGCCTCGACCAGGCCGGGGGCGATGTAGGTGGCGCCGCCGCCGCTGGGGCCTTCGCAGATGCCGACCCGGCCCGAGACCCGGGCGTAGCCGTCGGCCATGTAGGCGGCAGAGCGCTCGTCGCGGGTCAGGATATGGCTGATCTCGTGATCGAGCCGGTAGAGGGCGTCATAGAGCGGCAGGCTGGTATCGCCGCACAGGCCGAAGACATGGCGTACGCCATGCAGCTGCAGCATGCGGACGAAAGCTTCGGCGCCGGTCAGCTGGTTCATGCCTGCCGCCCCTCCCGCGGCGGCCGCCGCATGGTAGAACGGGCCGCGGCCGCTTGCCTATGGGCGCCCATGTGAAAAGGCCCGCGGTGCGACCGCGGGCCCTTTGAATTCGTCAGGCGGCCGGTGCGACCGCCGTCTGGTAGCGTCATTTGACCACGCCGGCGGCCTTCTTCAGCTGCTGCGACGGCCGGAAGCGCAGGACCTTGGAGGCTTTGATCCGGATCTGCTCGCCGGTCTGCGGGTTGCGGCCCTTGCGGGCGGCGCGCTTGGAGATCGAGAACGTGCCGAAGGTGCCGATCGCGTATTTGCCTTCCTTGCGTGACGCCTTCAGGCCGCTTTCGATCTCGCCCATGACGAGGTCGACCATGCGGCCAGCTTCGGCTTTGGACAACTTGCCTTTCTTGGCGACACGTTCGACCAGTGCGGCTTTGCTCATTGTAGGATTTCCCAGGGTTGCCAGAGGTTGGACACAAGATCTTGTATCAGAGGCAAACCCTAGGCACAACAGCGATTGGCCGGTAAATCGCCCTGAATCGCGCCAGGGAAGCGGGATTCAGCCCGGTTGGGGTATCCGTTAGCCGTCCTCGCGGCCGGCCATCATGCGCAGCGGGTTGTAGGTGATCACCTCCTCGTCCTTCTGGTTGACGATTCGGTTGTAGGTGCGCACCAGGCCGCGGTTGTTGCGGGTCGGCTTGAGCTCGACCACCTCGCACTCGACATGGATGGTGTCGCCGGCGAAGGTCGGGCCCTTCACGTTCAGCTCCATGTTGAGGAAGGCGAGGCCGGTGTGCTGCATGGTCGCCTGCACCAGCAGCCCTTCGGCAAAGCTGTAGACCAGCGCCGCGGGTGCGACCCGGCCCTGCATCGGTCCGTGCGCCTTCAGGTACTCCATGTCGGTGAACAGCACCTCCAGCATGCCGGTGCAGGAGATGAAGTTGATGATGTCGGCCTCGGTCACGGTGCGGCCGACGGTACGGAACTGCTGGCCGATCTCCAGGTCGTTCCAATGCAGGCCCAGTCCGACGTAGTCCATCTGTGGCGTTCCTCTTCGTCTCTGGTTCAGCCGTCTTCGACGTCGGGGGCGAACAGCGCCCCGGACGCGGCCATGTCCCGCACGGCGTTGTCGCCATAGCCGAGCTCTTCGAGTATGTCGGCGTTGTGCTCGCCCAAACGTGGGGCCGGCAGGCGGATGTCAGCCGGGGAGGCGCTGAAGCCCACCGGTGGCCGGGTCAGCACGGTCTCGCCTTCGCTCGGATGCTGCTGGCGCTGGAACAGGCCGACCGCGGCCAGGTGCGGGTCGGTGAAGACATCCTCGAGCGACATCACCGGCATCGCCGGGATCTGCGCCTCTTCGCACAGCGCCATCCATTCCGCCGTCGTCTTCTGCGCCACCAGCCCCGCCAGCACCTCGTAGAGCTCGTGCACATGGGCGGTGCGGCTGGCCGGGGTGGCGAAGCGGGCGTCATCCTTCAGGTCGGGACGGTCGGCCAGCTCGAAGAAGCTGGCCCACTGCTTGTCGGTGTAGGGCAACACGGCGACGAAGCCGTCCTGCGACCGATGCGGCCGGCGGTTCGGCGTGGTCAGCCGGGCATAGCCCAGTGGCCCGGTCGGCGGCACCAGGGCATGGCCGAAGATGTGTTCGACCATCAGGAACGAGACCATGGTCTCGAACATCGGCACCTCGACGAACTGCCCTTCGCCGGTGCGCTCGCGGTGCAGCAGGGCGGCGAGCACGGCCTGGCTCATCATCAGCCCGGTCAGCTTGTCGACCAGCACCGTCGGCGCATAGCGCGGTTCGCCGTCGGCATCGCGGTTCAGGTCGGCGACGCCGGCTGCGGCCTGGATCAGGTCGTCATAGGCCGGCTTGTCGGCATAAGGCCCCTCGGCGGAGAAGCCATAGCAGCCGCAGTAGACGATATCCGGGCGGATCGCGGCGACGTTCTCGTAGCCGAAGCCCAGGCGTTCGATCGCCTGCGGCCGCATGTTGTGCACCAGCACGTCGGCGGTGCCGATCAGCCGCGTGAGCACCTCCTTGGCCGCGGCCTGTTTCAGGTCCAGGCACAGCGAGCGCTTGTTGCGGTTCATGTTCAGGAACGACCCGCCCATGCCCGGATGCCGGCCCTCGCCGGCGTGGCGGAAGATGTCGCCACCGGGCGGCGCCTCGACCTTGATCACGTCGGCGCCCAGGTCGCCCAGCAACTGGGCGCCATAGGGGCCGAGCACGATGGTGGTGATGTCGACGACGCGGTAACCGGTCAGCGGCCCGGCCATGGGCATGGCTCCCTGTCTGCTGTTGCCTGTCCGCCGCCGCTCAGTAGGAGCGCGGCAGGCCGAGGACGTGCTGGCCGATATAGTTGAGCACCATCTCGCGGCTGACCGGGGCGATGCGCGAGATGAAGCTCTCTCTGAGGTAGCGCTCGACGTGATACTCCTTGGCATAGCCCATGCCGCCGTGGGTCATCACGGTCCGCTCGCAGGCGGTGTAGCAGGCCTCGGCAGCCAGATACTTGGCGGCGTTGGCTTCGGCGCCGCAGGGCTCGCCGGCGTCGTACAGTGCGGCTGCCTTCCAGACCATGGTGTCGGCGGCCTCGAGATGGGCCCAGGCATCGGCCAGCGGATGCTGGATCGCCTGGTTCTGGCCGATCGGCCGGCCGAACACCTCGCGCTCCTTGGCGTAGTCCACCGCCTTGCGCAACGCCGCCCGGCCCAGGCCGATCGCCTCGGCGCCGATCATGATGCGCTCGGGGTTGATGCCGTCCAGGATGTAGTAGAAGCCGCGACCTTCCTCGCCGATGCGGTCTTCTTCCGGCACCGGCAGGCCGTCGATGAACACGGCGTTGGAGTCGACGGCCTTGCGGCCCATCTTCTCGATCTCGCGGACCTCGACATAGTCGCGGTTGAGGTCGGTGTAGAACAGGGTGATGCCTTCGGTCGGCTTGCGGCAGGCATCGCGCGGCGTCGTCCGCGCCAGCAGCATCACCTTGTTCGCGCTCTGCGCCGTCGAGGTCCAGATCTTGCGGCCGTTGACGATGTAGCGGTTGCCGTCCTTTTCGGCCCGGGTCTCGATGCTGGTGGTGTCCAGGCCGGCGTTGGGCTCGGTGACGCCGAAGCAGGTCCGGTCCTCGCCGCGGATCAGCGGCGGCAGCATGCGGTTCTTCTGCTCGTCGGTGCCGTGGACGACGATGGGGTGCGGGCCGAACAGGTTGATGTGCACCGCCGAGGCGCCGGAATAGCCGGCGCCGGATTCGGCGATGGCCTGCATCATCAGCGACGCCTCGGTGACGCCCAGGCCCGAGCCGCCGTACTCCGGCGGCATGGCGATGCCGAGCCAGCCGCCGTCGGTCAGGTCCTTGACGAAGTCCTCGGGGAAGCCGCCCTCGCGGTCGCGCTTGAGCCAGTAGTCATCGTCGTAGCGCAGGCAGAGCTTGGCGATGGTGTCGCGGATCGCCAGCTGGTCGTCACTGAAACTGAGGTCCATGGCGGTTTGTGTTCCCTTGATGGCGCCGGTTTTGTTTGTTTCGCGCCACCATAGCCGATTGCCTAGCGCCGCAATAGACAGGCGGCGGGCGGGTCTGAGACCCGCCCGCCGTGCCGCCTACAGCAGCCCGGCGGCCTTCAGGCCGGCGAGCGAGTCCTCGGCGTTCTCCGGCCGGTCGGCGGCCAAGATGCGGATCTGCTCGGCGAGGTACTCCGGCGTCATCGCCGGGTTGGCTCGGCGGGCCCGGCTCATCGCTTCGCGCGCTTCGTCGACCCGGTCCAGGCGGCCGAGCGCGTTGGCCAGGGTGAGCCAGGCGCCGGCGTAGCCGGGCTGGGCCTCGACGCTGCGCTCGGCATAGCCGACGGCGTCCTCATAGCGCTGTTCACGCATGCAGGCGTTGGCCTTGAAGTAGAGCCAGTAGGACTGCATCGGATGGTTCGGCGCGGCGGCAATGATGCGGTCCAGGATGGCGTGCCCCTCGCGCAGCTCGTCGTCGTTGCCACCGTAAGCAAGGGTCCGGCCCAGCCGGCCCCAGCAGTGGAAATCGAACGGGGCGATCTGCACCGCCCGGCGCAGCATGCGCACCGCCTTGCCGTGCTCGCCGCAGTTGCTCCAGACATTGCCCAGGGTACGCAATACGGTCGGATCGTCGGGCGCCAGGTCGCCGGCACGCTCGACGGCGGCGATCGCCGCTGCGCGCTCTTCGGCCGGATCTTCGCAGAAGCCGTTCAGCACCCGCTGCATCAGGGTCGAGGCGAGGCAGGCATGAGCCCCGGCGTAGCCCTCGTCGATGGCGACGGCTTCCCGGGCCAGCCGCAGCGCCTCGTCGGCGGCGGTCCGGTTGACCGGCAGGTTGAGCGAGCGGGCCTTTTGCACCAGGCCCCAGGCATCCAGGCTGTCGGTCGGCCGTTGCCGGGCCCGGCGCCACTCGGCGCGCAGGTATTCGCCGCCGAAGGCGACGACGATGGCCTCGGCGATCTCGTCCTGCACGGCGAACAGGTCGGCCAGCTCGCGCTCGTAGGTGCGCGACCACAGTTGGGTGAAATCGGCCGCTTCCGACAGTTCGGCGGTGACCCGGATGCGGTCGCCGGCGTGGCGCACGCTGCCGGTCAGGACGTAGCGGATCTGCAGATCGCGCACCGCCTCGCGCGCCGCCGTCTCCTGTCCTCGGTAGGCCGACATCGCCGAGCGCGAGATCACGCGCAGGTCCGGCATGCGTGACAGCATGGCGATGATCTCGGCGGCAATGCCGTCGGCCAGATAGGCGTCGCTGGAGTCGGGCGACAGGCTGGCGAACGGGAAAACGGCGATCGAGCCGCGCGCCTCCTCCGGCCGGGGCGGTCGCCGCCGTGCCGGTAAACGCGGCTGGTCGGCGCCGGCGCCGGCACTGCGGATGCGGAAGGCATGCACCGGCTCGGCGATGTTCTTGACCTTGAGCGGGCCGAGATCCTCGCAATCGAGCGCCAGGCGGTTGCCGATCTGCTCGACCACCGCCCGGCTGGCGCAGATGCCGCCCGGTTCGGCCACCGTTTCCAGGCGGGCGGCGACGTTGACGCCGTCGCCGTAGATCTCTTCGCCTTCGACGATCACCTCGGCCAAGTTGATGCCGATGCGGAAGGCCATGCGCTGATCCGCTGGCTGCTCGGCCGTGCGCCGGGCCATCTGCTCCTGCACCTCGATCGCGCACGAGACGGCGGCGACGACGCTGGAGAACTCGACCAGCAGGCTGTCGCCGGCGGTGCCGACCAGACGGCCGTGGTGCAGGGCGATGGCGGGTTCGAACAGCTCCTCGCGGTGCGCCTTCAGGGCTTCCAGCGTGCCGGCCTCGTCCGCGCCCATCAGGCGTGAATAGTTCGCCACGTCGGCGATCAGCACGGTGGCCAGTCTGCGGGTGACGTTGTCTGCGACCATGACGCTTTCACGGCCGGCCGTGCGGGCCGGACTGCGTTTGAGTTGTGGCAAGCCGTCCCGTGGGGCGTCGACCGGTGCGCCTGCGGGCTGACCATCACATGATAGCATGCCGAACGCCGGCAGGGTCGGCAAAGGCGGCCGGACATGCAGCCCGGATCCTGCGCTCTCCTGCCACGACGTTGACAGGAAGTGTCGCGGATCGATAATTTGTCCGGACAAATTGGAGGACGCCATGGCCGAGGGCGATGCCCGTTCCCGGCGAAATTTCATCTTCGTTCCTGGCCTCAGGCCCGACCGCTTTGCCAAGGCGCTGGCGATCGCGCCGGACATGGTGACGGTGGACCTGGAGGACGCAGTGCTGCCGCGCGACAAGGCCGAGGCGCGGGCGCTGACCCTGCCGTTGTTCGCCGAACATGCCGATGACACGTCGGTGGAAAAGGTGGTGCGGGTGAACAGTCCGCGCAGTGCCGACGGCCTGCGCGACCTGCTGGCCATCGTCGAACTGGAGGTGCCGCCCGACGGCATCATGCTGCCGAAAGTCGAGACGGCCGACGAAGTCCGACTGGTCGACCAGGTGCTGGCGGCGGCGGCGCGCCCGGTCGGCCTGCACGTGATCATCGAGAGCAACGCCGGGCTGGACGCGGCACAGGCGATCGGTCAGGCGACCCCCAGCCTTCGCTCGCTGCTGTTCGGCGCGGTCGACATGTCGGCGGAGCTCGGCTGTGCGCTGGATTTCACCTCGCTGCACTATCCGCGCAGCCGGGTGGTGCATGCCGCGGCGCGTGGTGGCCTGGATGCCATCGACGTGCCCTATCTCGACCTGGAAGACCTGGACGGCCTGCGCCGCGAATGCGAGCTGGTGCGGGCCCTCGGCTTCACCGGCAAGGCGGCGATCCATCCGACCCAGCTGCCGGTGATCAACGAGGTGTTCACCCCGTCGGCGGCGGAGATCGCCCAGGCGCGGAAGATCATCGATGCCTTCGAGACCGCGCCGGACGGGCTGCCGGTAGTCGACGGCAAGTTGGTCGAAGAACCGGTGGTGCGGCGCATGCGGCGGGTGATGGCGCTGGCGCTATCGGCGGGCGTGGCCTGAGCGGCCGCAAGCACAGGAGACAGCTCATGAGTGGCGACAGCGTGCAGGTCGGAGAGAACCGCTACCGCGAGTCCTTTGGCCGCTATTTCGAGGATTTCCGGATCGGCGACATCTACGAGCATCGGCCCGGCCGGACCATATCCGAGGCCGACAATACCTGGTTCACGCTGCTCACCATGAACCAGCACCCGCTGCATTTCGACCACGCCTACGCCAGCCACAGCGAGTTCGGCCGCCCGATCGTCAACAGCGCCCTGACCCTGTCGATCGTCGCCGGGATGAGCGTCTCGGACGTCAGCCAGAAGGCGATCGCCAATCTGGGCTGGACCGATATCGTGATGCCGGCGCCGGTCTTTCACGGCGACACGATCTACGCCGAGTCGGAGGTGCTGGAGAAACGGGAATCGGAGTCCAGGCCGACCCAGGGCATCGTGAGCGTCGAGACTCGTGCCGCCAAGCAGGACGGCACCCGGGTCATGCAGTACCGGCGCACGGTGCTGGTGCCTAAGCGCGGGCACGGCGTGGACGACAAGCTGCTGCAGGCCGGGGGCTGACGACCGCACGCCGGGCACGGCTGAGCTGAAGGACAAGGAGACGACCATGGTTGCCATGCTGAACCGGGCCGGCGAGGACTTCGCCGCCGAAGACGAGGCGCAGATCCTCGACGCCATCAACAAGTGGCTCGACCGCGACGTCCGCGACAAGGTGATGGCGCTGGAGCACGCGGACGAATATCCGCACGAGCTGGTCGAGCAGATGAAGGCGCTCGGCCTGTTCGGTGCCACCATTTCCCAGGAGTACGGCGGCCTCGGCCTGCCGGCCGCGACCTACGCCAAGATCGTCACCACGATCTCGGAAGTGTGGATGTCGCTGACCGGCATCTTCAATTCCCATCTGATCATGGCGGCGGCGGTCGAGCGCTTCGGTACCGAGGAGCAGAAGCGCAGCTATCTGCCGCGCTTTGCCACCGGCGAGTTGCGCGGCGGCCTGGCCCTGACCGAGCCCAATGCCGGCACCGACCTCCAGGCGATCCGCATGCGCGCCGTGCGCGACGGCGACGACTATGTGATCAACGGCACCAAGACCTGGATCTCCAACGGCATCGAGGGTTCCTGCTTCGCCCTGCTGACCAAGACCGATCCCGATGCCGAGCCGCGCCACCGCGGCATGACCATGTTCATCGCCGAGAAGGGCCCCGGCTTCACCGTCAGCCGCAAGCTGGAGAAGCTCGGCTACAAGGGCATCGATTCAGCCGAGCTGATCTTCGACAACTACCGCATCTCCGCCGACAAGCTGATCGGCGGCGAAGAAGGTCGCGGCTTCCACCATGCCGTCGGCGGCCTGGAACTGGGCCGGATCAACGTCGCGGCACGCGGCGTCGGCATCGCCAACGCGGCGCTCAAGGAGGCAGTGGCCTACTCCCAGGTGCGCGAGACTATGGGCAAGCCGATCTGCCAGCATCAGGCGATCCAGCTCAAACTCGGCGACATGGCGACCCGCTGCCACGCCGCGCAGCTCCTGGTCGAGTCGGCCGCCAATGCCTACGACAAGGGCGAGCGTTGCGACATGGAGGCCGGCATGGCCAAGCTGTTCGCCTCCGAGGCGGCGCTGGAGAACGCCACCGAGTGCATGCGCATCCACGGTGGCTATGGCTACTCCAAGGAGTTCCATGTCGAGCGCTACTTCCGCGACGCGCCGCTGATGTGCATCGGCGAGGGCACCAACGAAATGCAGCGCATCATCATCGCCCGTCAGCTGATCTCGAGGCACCCGGTGTGAGCCTGCCGCTTTCCGGGCTGCGGGTCATCGCCGTCGAGCAGTACGGCGCCGGGCCCTACGGCACCGCGCACCTGGGCGACATGGGCGCCGAGGTGATCAAGATCGAGCAGCGGCGTTCCGGCGGCGACATGTCGCGCGGAGTCGGGCCCTATTTCCTGGGCGAGGGTGACTCCCAGTTCTTCCAGACCTTCAACCGCAACAAGCGCTCGCTGTCGCTCGACCTGAAGCAGCCCGCGGGACAGTCGGTGTTGCACCGACTGGCGGCGATGTCTGACGGCCTGGTCGGCAACCTGCGCGGCGACCAGCCGGACAAGCTCGGCCTGACCTACCAGCACCTCAAGCCGCACAACCCGAAGATCGTCTGTGCCCATCTGTCGGCCTACGGCCGTGACGGCGTGCGTGCCAGCTGGCCGGGCTATGACTATCTGATGCAGGCCGAGGCCGGGTTCCTGTCGCTGACCGGCGAGCCGGGCGGCCCCCCGGCGCGCTTCGGCCTGTCCATGGTCGATTTCATGACCGGCATGACCACGGTGTTCGCGCTGCTCGCCGGGATCATCGCCGCCCGCCAGAGCGGCGAGGGCCGCGACGTCGACGTCTCGCTCTATGACGTCGCCATGCACCAGTTGAGCTATCCCGCGACCTGGTACCTGAACGACGGGCTGGAGACGGCCCGGGTGCCCCGTTCCGGGCATCCCTACATCGTCCCCTCGCAGCTCTACCGCACCGCCGATGGCTGGATCCTGCTGATGTGCCAGACGCAGAAGTTCTGGGAGATCCTGTGCGACCGTGTCGGCCGACCGGAGCTGAAGGAAGATCCGCGCTTCGTCGGCTATGCCGACCGACACGATAACCGCGATGCCCTGACCGAGGTGCTCGATGCCGCGCTCTCCGTGCGCACCACGGCGGAATGGCTCGAGGTGTTCAGCGGTGCCATTCCCTGTGCGCCGGTCAACGACATCGCCCAGGCGCTGGACAATCCTTACTTCCGCGAACGCGGCGGCGTGCAGACGCTGGCCCACCCTGAGCGGGCTGATCTCCAGCTGCTGAACAGCCCGATCCGCCTGGGCGAGCCGGTGCCCGACCGGCCGGGCCCCGCATTGGGCCAGGACAGCGACGAGATCCTGGCCGAGCTCGGCTACAGTGAGGCCGAGATCGTCGACCTCAAAGAGTCGGACGTGGTGTAGCCAACGCAGTGAGAGGAGACGCGTGCTATGAAGCTCGAAGGGATCCGGGTGCTCGACCTTTCGCTGTTTCTGCCAGGGCCATTGCTGACCCAGATGATGGCCGACCACGGCGCCGAGGTGATCAAGCTGGAGCCGATCAACGGCGGCGAGCCGAACCGCGAGATCGGCGCCATGCGTGACGGCGTCTCGGTGTTCTTCGCCAACACCCACCGCGGCAAGAAGTCGATCCAGCTCAACCTCAAGAGCGACGAGGGCCGCGAGATCGCACTCAAGCTGGCCGAGCAGTGCGACGTCATGATCGAGGCCTTCCGGCCCGGCGTGGTCAAGCGCCTGGGCGTCGACTACGACAGCGTGCGCGCGCGCAACCCGGGCATCGTCTACTGCTCGATCTCAGCCTTCGGCCAGACCGGACCGTACGTGCGCCGCCCGGCGCACGACATGGCGACCGAGGCCTATGCCGGCATCCTGTCGGTCAACCTCGGCTTCGACGACAAGCCGGCGATCCCGGGCCTGGCCACGGCTGACATGCTGTCGAGCATGATGGGCCTGTCGGGCGTGCTGATGGCGCTGCTGCGCCGGCAGCAGACGGGCGCCGGCGACTACATCGACCTGGCGATGATGGACTCGCTTCTGGCTGCCATGCCCAACAACATGGGACCGGTGTTCGCGGAGAAGCGCCCGCCGGTGCCCAAGCACGAGCGCTCGTGGGGCGGCAACGCCATGTATCGCATCTACGAGACCAGCGACGACAAGTACATCGTCCTTGGCGGCGCGGAAATGCACTTCGCCGAAGCGATCCTGAGCAAGCTCGGCCGCCCGGACCTGATCGAGCTGTGCCAGCCGCCGCCGGGGCCAAACCAGGACCCGGTGATAGAATTCCTGGCCGAGACCTTCCGCGCCGAGACCCAGGCCCACTGGATCGCCTGGTTCGAGGACGTCGATGCCGCCTTCGCCCCGGTCAATGACCTGCGCCAGGCGGCCGACGACCCGCAGGTGCGGGCGCGCGAGATGATCGTCGAGGACGACCGCGGCTGGGAACACATCGGCATCCCGATCAAGTTCACGCAGGAACCGGGGCGGCTGAACTTCGACCTGCCGGCACTGGGCGCCGACAGCGAGGCGATCGTCCGCGCCTTGGGCTATGACGACCACGCGATCGCCGCCATGCGCGACAAGGGCGTGTTCTGATGCCAGTCGTCTGAAGTGACGACACGAGGGCGCATTGGCAACCTCTGTCCCGCGCTTCGCAGCCCATTTCGCCACCCCCAGGGCGCTCCGATGATTGCGCGCCGTTGATCGCTGGGCAGCGCCCCCATAAAGTGCCAGTGCTACCAGAGTTAGTTGGCGCTAATATTCAACCATCCCCGTGCGATCTCGCACGCCAGCGCTGGAGGAGCGTTCCCAATGCAAAGACTTGTCCTTGCCGCTCTGTTCCCGATTGCTCTCTTGCTGAATGCATCAGCCTTCGCCCAGTCGGTGCATGCAATCGTCTTTGACGATGGCAAGGCCTCGATGACCGAGGTCAATGTCAAGGTCGGCGACGTCGTCGCCTTCTATCACATGGACGAGGACGAGGCGCACCAACTGTACTCGACCGACGAGAATCACAAATTCGATGTGAAGCACATTTTCAAGAACGGGGACCATTTCGACATCCAGATCACCAGCCCCGGCAGCTTCGATATTCTGTGCCACGCCATGCCGCACATGAAGATCACGGTGAACGCCACCGAGTGAGGCGGTAGACGATTGGCATAGGTTGCGTCGTTGCGGGCGCGTCTGGGAGCCGCCCGTCGCCGCATTTCCGCCGCAACTCGGTCGTCAAAACTGTCCAACTCGGCCCTTTGGCTGCCGCCGTGGCCGCCGACTCTGTCGCCGCAACGGATGCGACAGAGGAGGGCGCCATGCTGCGCGCTGCATTATGTCTGGCCTGCGTGCTCAGCGCCGGGGCCTGCGCCGTCGAGCCGGGCAGCCCGATGGTGAAGACGCTGCACGGTGACGGCGAGATGCCGCCGTTCGCCGAGCTCAACTATGCCATCGACTTCGGCCAGCGCTGCTCGCCGCCCGACGCCGAGGGGCGCCGCTATGCCAGTGTGATCTGGTTCAGGGCCAACAACGCCGACGGCAGCCATGGTCCCCTGCGCGCCACGGCGGGCAACTGCAGCGACGGAACGGCGGTCGCCAGCGCAGACTAGCCAGCAGCGATCGTGGGCGGGTCTGAGACCCGCCCCTACAAGCCGTGGTGTGAACCGTAGGGGCGGGTCTCAGACCCGCCCGTCGTGCGGTCGGTTCACCCACCGCGGCGGATGCGCATGGCGTAGGTGAAACGGTCGCCCGGGTGCAGGCTGACCGAGACTTCAAACGCCCGCCCGCCGCGGCCGATGTAACGGCGGATGATCTGCAGCGCCGGTGACTCCGGCTCGGCGTCGAGTTGCCGGGCCGCGTCGGCCGGCAACCGGACGGCGGCGATCTCCTGGCGCACTTCCTGCGCCTCCTCGCCGTAGCGCCGCTCGAGCAGCCGGTAGATCGCCTCGCCGCCGCGGCCGAAGTCGGCCTCGACTCCGGCCAGCCGGGGCTCGATGTAGACATCCGTGGTGCACAGGCCATGGCCGTCGCGGTCACGGCGCAGGCCGCGGTAGCGCCGCCATTCCCGTCCGGGCTGGCAGTCGAGCAGCCGGGCCAGGGCGCCGCGGGCGACAATGGTCTCGCCGGGGCCGAGGGTGAAACGGGTCGCCGCGGCGTACTGCAGCAGGTCGTCGAGCGACGCCAGCGACTGCGAATACGTGGTGTCCGGCGCGCTGGCGATGACTTGGGTGCCGGAGCCCTGGCGCCGGCTGACCAGGCCCAGGTCGGCCAGGGTGCGCAACGCTTCGCGCACAGTATGCCGGCTGACGTCATGGCTGCTGCACAGCTCGGCTTCCGTCGGCAGCAGGTCGCCGACGGCGTAGCGGCCGCTGCCGATTTCCTGTTGCAGGCGGTCGGCCAGCACGAGATAGCGCGGCCGCGCGATGCTGCGACGGGCGGCCGTCATCGGCTGAACCTGCCGCTGCGCCGCATCCGGGCCCAGGCGTCGGCCAGGTCGTTGCGGAAGGCCGGGTCGGCAATGGCGATCAGTGCCTCGGCCCGCTCGTCCAGCGACTTGTGCCGGAGCTGGGCGATGCCGTGGTCGGTGACGACGATGTCGATGTCGGCGCGCGGGCAGCTGACCACGGCCTTGTCGTCCAGCCTGGGCACGATCCGCGACAACTTGCCGCCGCCGGCCGTCGAGGTCAGGGCGACGATCGAGCGGCCGTTGCGGGCCATGCGGGCGCCGCGCACGAAGTCGACCAGGCCGCCGGTGCCGCTGATCTGCCGGCCGGCGATCATCTCGGCGTTTGCCTGCCCGGTGAGGTCGACGTCGAGCACCGAGTTGATTGAGACGAAGTTGTCGATCTGCGCGATCACCCGCACGTCGTGGGTCACCGTCGCCGGACGGTAGAGGATGTCGTCGCGACCGCCGGCCCAGTCGTAGAGTGCGGCAGAGCCCAGTGCCATGCCGCAGACCATCCGCCCGGGCTCGTAGGTCTTGCGCGCGCCGGTCACGGCGCCGGCTTCGGCCAGGGCCATCACGCCGTCGGTGATCATGCCGCCCTGCATGCCCAGGTCGCGCTTGTCGGCGAGCCGCGCCAGGATCGCCGCCGGCACCGTGCCGATGCCGATCTGAAAGGTGTCGCCGTCGTCGATCAGCCCGGCAATGAGATCGCCGATGCGGTCGACCGCCGGCGGGATCGGTCCGGCGTCGAGCGTGACCAGCGGGTGCGCGGTCTCGACGACATGGTCCAGGCGCGCATAGGGCACCTTGGGACTGCCCGGCGGCGCCGGCATGTCGGCGTTGATCTCGGCGACGATGCAGCGCGCCTTGTCGAACAGCAGTGGCACGAAATCCACCGACAGGCCCAGGCTGCACATGCCGTCGGCATCGGGCGGTGCCAGCTGGATCAACGCCAGGTCCGGCGGCGCCAGGTCCTGGAAGTAGCCACAGATGCCGCTGTAGTGCAGCGGCAGGAACCGCATCTTGCCGGCCTTGAACGAGTCCTGCAGCTCGGCCTGGACGAAGAAGCTGGTGAGGCTGGCCTCGGCATGCAGGGCGGCCAGGTCCGTGCGGTTGACGCCGGGCACCAGGCAGCTGACATAGTCGACCCCACGGCTGGCGTCGGGGGCCTGCCTCAGCGCCTCGACCAGGACGGTCGGCTCGCCCACGGCGCCCTGCACGAACACCTGCATGCCCGGCCGCAGCAGGCCGGGCACGTCGCTGGCGGAGATCTGCTCGGGCATGGCGTTCCCGCGGTCGGCACGCAGGCATGGGTCGCTGCCCTGGTGCGTGCTAGAATCTGTCCGGACAAATAACTAGCGACTTCCGGCCAGGGTGGCCAGTCATTGGCGCCCGCGAACGAGGGAGAGGGCATGGACGCGATCGAGCGGTTCGCCGGGCATGTGCTGGAGACGGGTTACGGCGATCTGCCGCCGGCGGCGCAGCAGGCGGCGCGGACCTTCATCCTGGATTCCCTCGGCGTCGGTCTGGTCGGCAGCGCCGGACCCTGGGTCGAGGAGCTGATCGACAGCCAGCGCCTGTGCGGCCAGGGCGAAGATGCCCGGGTCTGGCTGCGCGGCGATCGCCTGCCGGCGCCGGCGGCGGCGATGTGCAATGCCTACCAGATCCACAACTCCGAGTTTGACTGCGTGCACGAGGCCGCGGTGGTGCACGCGGTGACGGTGGTGCTGCCGTCGGTGCTGGCGGTGGCCGAGCGCGACGGCGGTGCCGGCGGGCGCGAACTGATGCTGGCCGTCAGCCTGGGCGTCGACATCGCCGCTCACCTGGGCGTCGCGGCGACCTCGGGCCTGCGCTTCTTCCGTCCCGGCACGGCCGGCGCCTTCGCCGCCGTCGCCGGCATCGGCAAGCTGCGCGGCTTCGACGAAGCGACGCTAATCAACGCCTTCTCCATCGTCTATGCCCAGCTCTGCGGCACCATGCAGGCGCACAGCGAAGGCTCGATGCTGCTCGGCCTGCAGGTGGCCTTCAACGCGCGCAATGCCGTCGTTGCGTGCGACATGGCGGCGGCCGGCCTGGACGGGCCGAAGCAGGTGCTGGAAGGACCGTTCGGCTACTTCCGCCTGTTCGAGGCCGACTATGACCTGGCGCCGGTGCTGGACGAGCTCGGCACGACCTGGCGCATCGCCGAGCTGGCGCACAAGCCGTTCCCCTCGGGCCGGGCGACGCACGGCATCGTCGACGGCTGTCTGCAACTGCAACGCCAGCACGGCTTTGCTGCCGCGGACGTCGAGCGGGTCGTGGCCAAGGTGCCGTCGCTGGTCCATCACCTGGTCGGCCGGCCGGTCGAGGACGAGATGACGGTGAACTATGCCCGCCTGTGCGCGGCCTATGTCGCGGCCCGGGCATTGCTGAACGACGGTGTCGGGGTCGAGGACTTCCGGGCCGACGCGCTTACGGATCCGGACAGCCTGGCGCTGGCCCGCCGGGTCGACGTGATGATCGACGACAACCCCGATCCCAACGCGCTGACGCCGCTGACGGTGGAGGTGGTCCGTCGCGACGGGGCCCGGCATTCGCCTAACTTGGACGACGTTTACGGCAGTCCGGGCAACCCGTTGAGCCGCCAGGACCATCTGGCCAAGTTCCGCCGCAACTGTGCCTCGGCGGCTCGGCCGCTGCCGGTGGAGCAGGTGGAGCGCCTGATCGCCATGGCCGACGCCCTGGAGGACGTCAACGAGCTGCGCGACCTGGTCGACCAGCTGGTCGCCTGAGTGGTCACGACATGCTCGCCGGCAGCCACGTCGCCAGGCCCGGCAGCCAGTACAGCAGCAGCACCATGGCAGCGAGCACCAGGGTGAACGGGATCACCCCGTAAACGATTTCCTGCAGCGCCACGTCCCGGCTCAACCCGTGCAGGACGAACAGGTTGACCCCGACCGGCGGGGTCACCAGGCCGATCTCCATCAGGATCACCAGCACGACGCCGAACCAGACCGGATCGAAGCCCATCGCCACGATCAACGGGAACAGCACCGGCAGGGTCATCACCATCATCGAGATGGAATCGATGAACATGCCGAGGACGATGTAGAGCACGGCAATCGCCAGCATCACCAGGGCCGGCGTCAGGTTGGCGGCCTGCACCGCCTCGACCAGCAGTGTCGGCAGCCGCAGGTAGTCGAACGAATAGGTGAGGATGGAGGCGCCGATGATGATCAGGAACAGGAATGAGGTGACACGCACCGTTTCCAGCAGCACCTGACCGAGCGTCTCCAGATCGAGCCGGCCGCGCGCGATGCAGATGCCCAGCGCCGCCGCTGCACCCATGGCGCCGGCCTCGGTCGGCGTGGCGATGCCGGCGTAGAGCACGCCGAGCACCGCGCCGATCAGCAGCACGATCGGCAGGATCTGCCACAGCGCGCTCAGCCGGGCGGGCCAGGACGCCGCCGGACTGGGAGGCGCGGCGCTGCGATCGAGCAGGGCCCAGGCGAAGATCACCGCCATGAAGGCCAGCACCAGGAGAATGCCCGGCACGATGCCGGCGATGAACAGGGTGGCGATCGGCGCACCGACGGTGGACCCATAGATGATCATGGCGACACTGGGCGGGATCAGGATGCCGAGCGTGCCGCCGGCGGCGATCGACCCATAGGCGAGGCGGGCGCTGTAGCCACGCCGCATCATCTCCGGACAGGCCACCATGCCCATGGTGGCGGCGGTCGCCAGGCTCGAGCCCGAAACCGCCGCAAAAATACCGCAGGCGCCGACCCCGGCATGAGCCAGCCCGCCGGGAACCCGGCCCAGCCACTTCGCCAGCGCCTCGAAGACCTGGTCGGAAAGGCCGCTGCGCAGCAGCAGTGCGCCCATCAGCACGAACATCGGCACCGCCGTCAGGGTAAAGGTGTTGATGCTGTCCCAGGCCCGCTCTGCCACCGTGATCGGCGCCGGTACCGGCAACAGGAAGTAGATCCCCAGCAGGCCGACCAGGCCGAGCGCCAGCGACACGCGAATGCCGATGGCCAGCAGGCCCAGTGTGACCACGGCCTGGATCGCAACCACCGTGCCGATGCCCGCACCGCGGCCGAGCACGAACAGCCCGGCAGCGAGAACGACCACCCCCAGCACCGCCGCGGCGACGCGCGGGCCGCTCCACAGCAGCGCGGCCAGCAGCAACGTTCCCGCGACGATGATCGAGCCCCAATCGAAGACCGAGCCGAAGGCGCGCGGCGGTCGCGGCCCGAGCAGCCACAGGGCAAGCGCAAGCGACAGCACCAGGACCGGCACTGCCAGCCTCTGCCAGATCTGCAAGGCGGGCGAGAGGCGATGGATCTCTGCCAGGATCGACAGGGCGAAGGCGACGAGACCGACGGCAATGGGCAGCTGCGGCAGGTAGACCGGCGTGTACAGGAGCGAGAAGATCCGCGTGCCGTTGGCGTAGTTCTCCCAGGTCAGCACGACGGCCTGCCAGGCCGCGAAGGCGACGAACAGGAGGCCGATCCACGCTGCCACCAGGGCCAGCCGCCGCCGTCTCGCCGGCGGCAGCCTGCCGGTCAGCAGTTCGACGCGGATGTGCCCGTCGTTGAGATGGGTGTAGGCGGTGCCGAGCAGGGCCACCGCGACAAGGGTGTAGGTCGAGATCTCCGTTGCCCAGGTGGTCGGTGCGTTGAACACATAACGCATGACCACGTCGAAGCAGATCATCGCCAGCATGGACAGCACCAGGGCGGCGCTGAGCCAGCCGGTCAGGCGGGACAGGCTGTCGACGGCCGCCAGCTCGGGCGGCTCGTGTTCTGGCGCGCTCATCCCGTCATGATGCCGCCGCCCCCGCGGATGGTCCGCAGGGGCGGCGTTTGCGGCAACCGGTCACGTCTTTAGCGGTTGAGCAGCCCGCGGGTCTTCTCCACCACCGCCCGGCCGTCATAGCCGCGGTCTTCGGCCAGCTTGTACCAGGCGTCATAGACCGCCTTGACGTTGGCTTCCTGGAACACCTCGGCACGCTCATCGGCGCCGACCGCGATCAGGGTCATGCCCTTGTCGACCTGCTGCTGGGTCATCAGGTCCGAATAGGCCGCGTCGTTGGCGTAGTGCTCGTCTTCGATGGCCTGGAACTCGGCCCGGACCTTGTCCTGCAGGTCCGGCGACAGCGCCGCCCAGGCATCCTTGTTGACCACCACCGACCAGCCGACGCCGGTACCGATGCCCCAGTAGTGGATGTAGTCGGCCACGCTGTAGAAACCGAAGCCGTGACTGGTGCCGGTCGAGGTCATCACCGCGTCGACCACGCCCCGCTGCAGCGCCGGGGCGATTTCGCCGAACGAGACGGGCGTCGGCTTGGCGCCGAGCGCGTTCATCAGCTGTGCCGCCTCGGTATTGTGCACCCGCACCTTCAGGCCTTCGAAATCCGAGACCTTGAGGATCGCCTTGTTGGACAGGATCACCTGGCGCTCGAACACGCCATGGCTCAGCATCACGCCGTTGTACTTGTCGAGCCAGACCTTGGCGAACTCGGCTTCCAGCCCGGCATCGAGCACCTCCCTGTACTCGGCCGCATCGGCGATCAGGCCCGGCAGGTGACCGACGTTGAGGATCGGCGCTTCGCCGCTGAGCCACGGATTGACGCCGGCGATGATCTCCAGCCGGCCGTCGCGCAGGCCGGCGGGCTGCTGGCTGCCTTTCACCAGGCTGTGATGCAGTTCGATCGTGACCTTGCCGTCGGTGGCGCGGGCAATGCGCTCGGGCATGGTCTGGATCGTCTTCAGGTAGCTGCTGTCGGTCGCGTTGACGTAGCCCAGCTTCCAGACGGTCTGTTGGGCCGTGGCGGGGCCGGACAGCCCCAGGGCCGCGATCGCGGCGAGGACGAGAATGCGGGCAGACATGGTCCACCTCCCTGGTTGTCGTTTTAATTTGTCCGGACAAATTATGGTCGGCATACTGTGCACAAGTCAACGCGGTCAACGCCATTTGGTGCGCGATTGGCCGAACAAGCAGGGAAGGTGACGGATATGAGCGCCAAAGAACGCTGGCCCGACGGCGCCCGGATGGCCCTCTCCATCGTCGTCAACGTCGAGGAAGGCTCCGAGCGGAGCATCCGCGACGGCGACCGCGGCCCGGAGGCGGTGGACGAGCTTGGCGTGGCGTTGCGCAAGGCGGTGCGCAACTACGGCAACGAGAGCAACTACCTCTACGGCATCAAGGCCGGCGCGCCGCGGGTGATGCGGCTGCTGCAGCAATACGACATTCGCGCCACCTTCACCGCAGCGGCGATGAGCCTGGAGCGGGCGCCGGAGCTGACCCGCGCCATCGTCGACGGCGGCCACGAGGTCTGCAGCCACGGCTGGCGCTGGATCCACCAGTACCAGATGGACGAGGACGAGGAACGGGACTTCATCCGCAAGGCCGCGCAGTCGATCGAGGGCAGCACCGGCAGCCGGCCGCAGGGCTGGCTGTCGCGCTACCTGCTGACCGGCAACACCCGGCGGCTGCTGGTGGAGGAAGGCTTCAGCTACCACATGGACGACTACTCCGACGATCTGCCGTTCTGGGACGAGGCCGGCGGCAAGTCGATCCTGGTGCTGCCCTACGCCCTGGACTCGAACGACATGAAGATGTGGACCGACCCGGCGCTGACGCCGCGGCAGTGGCTGGAGTATGCGATCGACAGCTTCGACTGGCTGTACCAGGAAGGTGCCGACGATCCGAAAATGATGTCGCTGGGCCTGCACCTGCGGATCATCGGCCGGCCCGGCCGGATCGGCGCCCTCGACGCGTTCCTGCAGCACGTGCGTTCGCATGAGCGGGTCTGGATCGCCACGCGGCAGCAGATCGCAGCAAGGTGGGCGGCGCAGCATCCCGCGCCGGAGGTGGGCTGATGGCAGGGCGCGATCTCCACGCCTTCCTGGCCCGGGCCGTGCAGAGTCTGGGCGAGGCCGGCCAGGCCGCAGCGGCCGAAGCCGATGCCGAAGCGGCTCTGCGGCAACTCACCCTGGCCTGTTTCGAGTTGCTGGGCGACCGTGAGGCACATCTGCGGGACGGGGCGTTGAAAGATGACGAGCGGCAGTTCTTCGTCGCCGGGGTGTTCCTGGTTACGCCGGCGGCCGACGGCCACATTCTGGTCGCCGAGCACGGCTTCCCGGCCGAGCAGCACCGGCTGAGCTTCCCGATCGACACCGCGCATCCCGGCTGGGTTTACCAGCATCGCAAGCCGCTGATCCTGGCCAACACCGACGACCATGCGGAGTTCAAGCAGATCCTGAAGACCGCCCGCATGGGATCGGCGTTGTATGCGCCGCTGCTGTGGCGGGATGAGATGCTGGGCCAGATGGTGATGGCCGCACAGGCGCGCAACACCTTCAGCGCCATCGACCTCGACGTGCTGCTCGCGTTCGCGCAGCTGGCGACGGCCCACTATCTGCTGCACGACGGGCCGGCACTGCTCGCGACGCTGGTGCGAGGTGACGGTGCCTGAGGGCACGCACAGCGCCTCGCTGACGGACGGCCTGACCAGTCTGCTGCAGCGCGACGTGGCGCCGGCTCTGCACGCCCGCGCTGCCTTGCATGTGCTCGACTGGCTGGGTTGCGCCGTCATCGGCGCCGCCGGCGAAACCGGACGCAAGGTCGCCGCCTATGGCGCCATGCTCGGCGCCGGGCCGGCCACCGCACTGGGCGCCGGCCGGCTGGCAGCACCCGCGGCGGCGTTCGTCAACGGTGCCTATGGCAACGTTCTCGAGATGGACGACATCCACCGCACCGCGGTGCTTCACCCCGGACCGGTGGTGGTGCCGGCGGCGCTGGCCGTGGCCCAGCAGCAGGGTGCCGCAAGCGGTGCGTTCCTAGATGCCGTGGTGCGCGGCTACGAGGCGATGATCCGGATCGGCCGCGCCACCGGCCCCGGCCACTACCGGCAATGGCATCCGACGGCGACCTGCGGGGCGTTCGGCGCGGCGGCGGCGGCGGCCTCTCTGCTGGGCCTGGACCGGCAACAGACGGTCTGGGCGCTGGGCAACGCCGGCACCCAGGCGGCCGGGCCCTGGCAATGCCGACTGGAAGGCGTCGACAGCAAGCAGCTGCACACCGCCCATGCGGCCCAGGCCGGGACGACGGCGGCGATGCTGGCCGCCAAGGGGTTTTCCGGCCCGTCGCAGATCCTCGAAGGCGAGCTGGGCTTCTTTGCCGGCCTGTGTCCGGACGGCGAGCCGGCGGCGGTGCTGGCCGGCCCTGACGACGACTGGCAGATCACCCGAACCTCGTTCAAACCCTGGCCCGCCTGCCGCCATGCGCATCCGACCATCGATGCGGCGCTGGCCCTGCGGGCGCAGCTGCCACCGGGCGAGATTGCCGCCGTTGTGGTGCGCAGCTATGGCGATGCCCTGCGCTACTGCGACAACGCCGAGCCGGAAACTCCGTTGCAGGCCAAGTTCAGCCTGCAGCACTGCGCTGCGGCCGTGCTGCTCGACGGACCGCCGGCGCTGGAGAGCTTCGAGCCGCCGGCGCTTGCTGCGCCACGTACCGTGGCGCTGCGCCGGCAAGTTCGCCTGGAGGCGGCAGCGCCGTTCGACGGTGCCTACCCGCGGCACTATGGCGCCGGCGTCGAGGTGGTGCTGGCCGACGGGACCGTCAAGTCTGCTGCCGTCGCCGATGCCTGGGGCGATCCGGAGAACCCGATGACGCCAACGGCGGTCGAGGACAAGGCGCGGATGTTGATGTCGGCAGCCGGCCTCGATGCGGCGCGCATCGATGCGCTGGTCGCGGCGGCATTGGCGCTGGCCGACGGCGGCGGTCTTGAAACGATGACCGGAGAGTTGCCATGAGCAGCGGCTATTTCGACGAGGCGGCGCCGTCACGGGTGCTGGCCGACTATCCGATCGGCGCGGCGTTCCTCGACGGCCCGGCGCGGCTCAGCCGCGACGAACTGCAGGCGCTGCAGGAGCGGCGCTTCCTGGCGCTGGTCGCGCGCGGCTGGCAGGTGCCGTTCTACCGGCGCCTGTGGGGCGCGGCCGGGCTCGAGCCCGGCGACGTGCGCTGCCTGGAAGACAGTGAGAAGCTGCCGACCTTCTCCAAGACTGACCTGATGCAGAGCGTGGAAGAGCATCCGCCGTTCGGCGACTACCACGGCCTAGACATGGGCGACGCGGCCCGGCCGGGCGCGGTGTTCCACACCACCTCTGGCACCACCGGCACGCCGCAGCCGTTGTTCTTCGGCGCCTGGGACCGTGAGGTGCAGAACGCCCTGCTGGCCCGCGCCTACCGGCTGCAGGGCGTCGGCGATGACGACGTCGTGCACTCGGTCTACGGCTTCGGCATGGTCAACGGCGGGCATTACGTGCGCGAAGCGCTGTTGCATTTCACCAAGGCGCTGATGCTCACGGCCGGCACCGGGCTGGAGACCCGCTCGGAGCAGCAGGTGCAGCTGATGCAGCATTTCGGCGCTACCGTGCTGGTCGGCTTCGCCGACTATCTCAAGCGCCTGGCGGAGGTCGCGCGCGAGGCCGGCATCGAGCCGGGCCGCGACATCCCCGTGCGCATGATCAGCGGCCACATGGGCCAGGAGAGCCGCGCGGCGGTGGCTGAGGCCTGGGGCGGGGCCGAGATCTTCGACTGGTATGGTGTCGGCGATACAGGCACCATTGCGGCCGAAGGCCCGCGCCACGACGGCCTGCATGTCTGGGAGGACGCCCACCTGCTGCAGATCCTCGATCCCGAGAGCGGCCGGCCGCTGCCCGATGGCGAGGCCGGCAACATGTGCGTCAGCGTGCTGTTCAAGACCACGGTCTATCCGGTGATCCGCTTCAACACCGCCGACGTCTCGCGGCTGCTGCCGCCGGACCCCGATTCCGGGATCAACTTCCGCCGCATTCCCGGTTTCCTCGGGCGCAGCGACAATATGGTCAAGCTGCGTGGTATCAACGTCTATCCGACCGCGATCGGTGGCCTGCTGGAACAGCTCGACGGCCTGACCGGCGAATATGTCTGCCGCCTGCGGCGCAGCGGCACGCGCGACGAGCTGGTGGTGGTCTAGGCGACAGCGGCAGCGCTGGCCGATCCCGCCCTGGCCGAGCGCGTGAGCGAACACCTGCGCCATCGCCTCGGCGTCGGCGTGACGGTTGAGCCGGTGGCGGCGGGGGAGACGGCGGGGCTGACCCAGATCGAGGCGCGGCAGAAACCGATCCGGCTGATCGACGAACGCTGATGGGAAAGGACGATGACCGACCTGACGCTGCTGGATGTGACCGCCGCCGCCGCGGCCCTGCGCGCCGGTGACTGCACCGCCAGCGAGCTGCTGCAGGCCTACCTGGCCCGCATCGACCAGTACGAGCCGCGGCTCAACGCCTTCATCACGCTGACCGCCGCAGCCGCAGAGACCCAGGCCCAGGCGGCCGACACACGGCTGCGCGCCGGCCGGCCCTTGTCGCCGCTCGACGGCGTGCCGGTGGCGCTGAAGGACAACATCGACGTCGCGGGCGTGGTCACCTCGAACGGGATGCAGCGTCATGTTGTCGCCGCGGCGGATGCGCCGGCGGCGCACCGGCTGCGGGCGGCCGGGGCGGTGTTGCTGGGCAAGCTCAACCTGCACGAAGGCGCCTTGGGGGCGACCACCGACAACCCGCACCACGGCCGCACGCATAATCCCTGGGCGCATGACCACACGCCGGGTGGCTCAAGCGGCGGCTCCGGCGCCGCGGTGGCGGCCCGGTTGTGCGCCGCGGCGCTCGGTACCGACACTCTGGGCTCGGTGCGCGTGCCGGCAGCCTATTGCGGGGTGGCCGGGCTCAAGGCGACGACCGGCTTGATCAGCACCCGCGGGGTGATGCCGTTGAGCTTTGGCCTCGACCACGTCGGCCCGCTGGCCCGCTCGGTACGCGACCTGGCGCTGTTGACGACGGTGCTGGCCGGCTTCGATCCGGCTTCGCCGGAATCGCTGCCGGCGCCGGACAGCTGGACCGCCGGCGGCGGTGCACCACAGTCGCCGGCGGGTTTGCGGATCGGCGTGCTGGCGAATTTCGCTGTGGGGGAGACGACACCGGCGGCGAGCGACGGCTTTGCCGCGGCGCTGCAGCGGCTGCGTCGGCTCGGCGCCGAGATCGTCGAGCTGGCGCTGCCCGGCTACGAGCCGGGGCGGATGCGTCTGGCGGGGGTACTGATCAGCGAGGCGGAGGCGGCCTTTGCCCTGGGCGAGGAACTGCAGACCTCGCCGGAGATGGCCTCGGCCGCGTTTCGCGACATGGTCGCCTTCGGCCGTGACGCCCCGGCCTGGAAACTGGTGCGGGCCCAGCGCGCGCTGGCCGAGGCCGGCGTCGCCTGCCGGGCGCTGTTCGACGAGGTCGACCTGCTGGCCAGCCCGACCACGCCGCAGGCGGCATTCAGGTTCGATGCGCCGGTGCCGGACAGCCAGGCCGACTTCACCGCCCTGGCCAACATCGCCCGCTGCCCGGCCGTCAGCCTGCCCAGTGGCCTCACGCCCGATGGCCTGCCGCTGGGCCTGCAGCTGATGGCGCCACCGTTCGCCGAAGCCCGCCTGCTCGGCGCGGCGGCGGCATTCGAAGCCGACGCGGCGCTGGCCCTCACCCCGCCTGCCTATGCCTGAACCGGCGGCGGCCGGGCGTCCTCAAAGTACGGCCGCAAAAGTATCTCGTGTTTTCAGCGTGTTACCATTTCCGTCGTTGCCGGGCTTGACCCGGCAACCCAGGGGCTGCACGGCACTTTGCCGGCTGCTCCTGGACCCTCGGGTCAAGCCCGAGGGTGACGAGGTGTTGGTTGGCCCATCACAGAGAATCGGAAACATCGAGGTCCTTTTCGGCCGGGTATCGTCAGCCGTCGTCGCGCGGATCGTCGGCGAAGCTGTGGTCTGTCGGCTGCGGCGTCGCCGTCATCACGGTGACGCCGTCGGGGGCGTGAAAGCGGTGCCAGGTGCCCTGCGGCACCACGGTCAGCATGCCGGCGCGCATCTCCAGCCGTTCCGGACCGTCGTCGGTCATCAGCGTCAACGTCGTCGCGCCGGCCAGGATCTGCACCAGTTCGTCGCCGTGGCGGTGGCGTTCCCAGGGACTTTGGCCGGAGAAGCTGCCGGCGAACACCCCGGCGTTGCCCATCCGGCCGAGCTCGGCGAAGGCTGCGGCCGCATCGGCCTCGTTCGCCTCGCTGCGGTCTTTCAGCACCGGGCGTCCTTCCAGTTCCTTGGCGATGTCGACAGCTTTGACCATATCCGTCCTCCGTGCCGCGGTAGCGCTCAGACAGATATGGGGTGTCCATGCGCGGACACCATCCATCCCTGCATTGCGGTTCAGCGGAAGGTGAAGCGGGCCCGGCGCTTGGCCAGGAAGGCATCGCGGCCTTCCCGGTAGTCGGGGCCCTCGAAAGCACCCATGGCCAGGGCGCGCGAGCCGTCGGTCTCGTCGTGGGCCCCGTCGAGGATCTCTCCGACGATCTGCTTGACCGCCCGGATCGAGTACTGCGACAGGCCGCAGAGCTGTTCGGCGAAGGCGCGAGTGTCTTCGGCGATGCGTGCGGCCGGGAACAGCCGCGTCGCCAGACCGATGGCGAGGGCCTCCTCGGCCTCGATCACCTTCGCCCCCATCAGCATCTCCTTGGCCTTGGAGGGGCCGACTAGGTCGCTCAGCCGCTTGGTCTCGTGCAGGGTGTAGGCGAGACCGAGGCGCGCCGGCGGGATGCAGAAGCGGGCGGTCTCGTCGGCGTAGCGCATGTCGCAGCACAGCGCCACGGCGCAGCCGCCGCCAAAGCAGATGCCCTGGACCATGGCGATGGTCGGCCGGTCGAGCCCGGCGATGGCGTCGTAGGCCTCGCGGATCTCGCCGTGGTAGGCGCGGGCGGAGTCGGCCGTGGCGTGGACCTCGCGGAACTCGCCGATGTCGGCGCCGGCGGCGAACGCCTCCGGCGTGGCGCCGCGCAGGATCAGCACCTTGATCTCCTTGTCCGCCGCTACTTCGGCGATCAGCCGCGGGATCGACGTCCAGATCGCCCGGTTCAAGGCGTTGTGCTTTTCCGGCCGGTTCAGCACCAGCTCGGCGATCTCGCCCTGCTTGTCGAGATAGATCGGCCCTTCGGTCATGCCCGTCCTTCGTTCCCGCTTCGCGTCGTCCTACACCGCAAGGCCGGCGGCATGGCCCTCGTGGATCGCCGCCAGCAGGTTGCGCGGCGACATGCAATCGCCGACCAGCTGGGTTTCGATCCCGGCCAGCCCGCTTGCCAGCGCGTCCTGCGCCCTGCGCGGGGTGACATACACCATGAGGTCGACGCCGGCAAAGCTGCGTCGGTCGCCGGTATACACGTTCTCGCAGACCAGCGCCCCGTTGGCGGCGGCGACCGGCCGGTGCGAGGTGACGATCTCGACCCCGGCGGCGTAGAGGCACCGGTGCACACCGATGGCGCTGCAATAGTTCACCTCCTGGGCCAGCTGCGGGCGCGGCGTCAGCAGCACCAGGCGCTCGAACCGGCTGGCCAGCAGGTCAGCCAAACCATAGGTCGCCGCCGTGTGGTCGTGGTCGTAGAGCACGGCGAGCGCGGTCTTGGCGGTCGCCGCAGGTGCTGCGACGTAGGCCCGCCCGTCCTGCCGGCGGATGCTGGCATAGCCGTCGAGGGGCGGTGGCCTAAGGGCGGCACCCGTGGCCAGGATTACCGCGTCGGGCTTCAGCGCCCGGATCGCTGCCGCATCGGCCGTCTGGCCAAGCCGCCGCTCGACGCCATGGCGTTCCAGCAGCCCGCACTGATGCTCTGTGACACGGGCCATCTCGCCGCGGCCAGGCAGTGCCGCCTCCAGCCGAAGCTTGCCGCCGGGTGCGCTGCCGGCACCCAGCAGCGTCACGGCGTGGCCGCGGGCGGCGGCAACCCAGGCGGCCTCCAGCCCGGCCGGCCCAGCGCCGACGACGACGACGACCCGGCGGTGATCACCGGCCGGCGGCGGCGTCCAGGCGTGCTCGCCGGCCTCGCCCAGGTGCGGGTTGTGGAACTCCGCCAGCGGCTTGCCCATGTGGACCTCGCCCCAGCAGAAGTTGTCGAACACGCTGGGCCGGATCTCCGCCGCGCGGCCCTGGCGGGCCTTGGTGGCGAAGGCGGCGTCGGCGATCTGGGCCCGGGTCATCCCGACCAGGTCGCCATAGCCCTCGGCGATGACCTTCTCGGCCAGTTCGGGCGTGCCGATGCGGCCCAGGGCCATCACCGGGGTGCCGGCGGCGGCCGCCCGCATGCGCCGGTGGATGTCGAGAAAATGGCCGGGCCGGTAGTAGATGTCGGGGGCGTGATCGGCCAGGCTGAGGCTGAAGTTGCCCTGGCCGTAGGCGAAGTAGTCGAACGGCCCTTGCGCCGCCAGGTGTGCGGTCAGGCGTTCGGCCTCGGCCACGTCGATGCCGCCGTCGACGCCCTCGTCGCCGGGCAGCTTCAGGCCGATGATGAAGTCGCCGCCGCAGGCGCCGCGGATCCCGTCCGCCACCTCCAGCGCAAAGCGGCAGCGCGCCGCCAGGCTGCCGCCATAGGCCCCGTCGCGACCGTTCGACCAGGGCGAGAGGAACTGGGTGATCAGGTAACCGTGGGCGCCGTGCAGCTCGACGCCGGCAAAGCCGCAGGCCTTGAGGCGTGCGGCGACGGCGATGTAGGCATCGCGGACGCGGCCGATCTCGCCGTCACTCATGACGTGGCCGACGGTCCAACTCAGCGCATCAGGCGCATCCGATACGGCTTTCGGTGAACGCGTCGGATGCCAAAGCTGCTGTCGCCCGGGATGCCAGAGCTGGCCGACCAGGCAGCCACCGGCCTCGTGAACGCCGTCGGCAGTTTGCCTGAAGCCGTCGTCGTTGCGCTCGTCATAGCCGACGACGATGGCCTGCTGTGCCAGTGCTTCGGGATCGACGGCGATGATCTCGGAGACCAGCAGGGCGGTGCCGCCGCGGGCGCGCTCGACCAGGTAGTTACGCCAGCGTTCGGTGACCAGGTTGTCGCGGCCGAAGTTGGTCAGGGCCGCCGGCAGGCAGGTCCGGTTGCGCAACGTCCGGCCGGCCAGGGGCAGCGGCGAGAACAGCCGCGGATAGGGCAGTGACCCTCTCGTTGGCTCAGACGGCACTGCGGCCGGGTCCTCAGTCCCGCTGCAGGTTGGCGAACACCCGCTGCACTTCCTGCATCGCTTCGCCGAACGGCTGCGCCGCGGCCATGTCCAGAATCTTGGCTTCGGCCTCCTGCAGCAGCTCGGGCGAAACGTTGCCGGCGGGATCGAGGGTGATCCCGGCGCCTTCCATCACCTGCACCCGGCTGTAGTAGCCGGCGCCGGCGGCGATGATCTCGCCGCTCAGGCTGCACTCCTCGGAGACCAGCCAGGCGACGGCGGCGGTGACCAGTTCCGGGCGCAGCAGCGGCAGCAGCTGTTCGGGGAACACGGTGCCGCCCATGCGCGTGCCGGCCACCGGGGCGACGGTGTTGACGGTGATGTTGTACTTGCGGCCTTCCAGCTTTAGCACGTTCATCAGGCCGATCAGCCCCATCTTCGCGGCGGCGTAGTTGGCCTGGCCGAAGTTGCCGTAGAGACCGGCGGCCGACGTGGTCATCACCACCCGGCCATAGCCCTGCTCGCGCATCAGCGGCCAGGCCACCTGGGTGCCATAGACAGAGCCCAGCAGGTGCACCCGCAGCACCGCCTCGAAATCGTCCAGCGCCATGTTGTGGAACGACTTGTCGCGCAGGATGCCGGCGTTGTTGATCAGGATGTCGACCCGGCCCCACTGCGCCCGCGCCTGCTCGATCAGCCCGGCCGCGCCCTCGCGGCTGGAGATGTCGTCACCGTTGGCCAGGGCCTCGCCGCCATGGCCGCGGATCTCCGCCGCCACCGCTTCCGCCGGGCCGGCATCGGCGCCGCTGCCGTCGACGGCGCCGCCCAGGTCGTTGACCAGCACCCTGGCGCCGCGGGCGGCGAGGAACAGGGCGTGGCTGCGTCCCAAACCATGGCCGGCGCCGGTGACCACCGCCACCCGGTCGTTGTAGCGGATGGCCATGGCGCTAGTCCTGCCGCTCCAGGATGGTGACGCAGGCGGCCGCCTCCTCGAAGCCGATCACGCCGCCGCCGTTCTCCGCCAGCGCCAGGCGGGCGTCCCTGACCTGGCGCGCACCGGCCTCGCCGCGCAGCTGGGTGGTCAGCTCGTACAGCATCGACAGCCCGGTGGCACCGACCGGATGGCCTTTCGAGACCAGGCCGCCCGAGGTGTTCACCGGGATGCTGCCGTCGAGCATGGTATGGCCCTCCTCGACGAAGGGGCCGCCGCGGCCGTCCTCGCAGAAGCCGAGCATCTCGACCTGGTAGATCTCGCAGAAGCTGGTGGCGTCGTGCACCTCGGCGACGTCGATCTCGGCCGGCGTGACCCCTGCCGCCTTGTAGGCCTTCTCGGCCGCCGCCCGGGTCAGGCCGGGTTCGTCGAGCGCCCGGTACTTGCCGCCAGACAGGGCGCTGGCCCGGACCTTCACCGCCCGCTCCCGCGCCGCCTGCGGCAGCCGTTCCAGATACTCGGCCGAGCACAGCAGCGCCGCGGCGGCGCCGTCGCCGATCGGCGCGCACATCGAGCGGGTCAGTGGGTAGCTCACCTCGCGGTCGTCGAGCACGTCGTCGACGGACATCTCGAACTGGTACTGCGCCTTGGCATTGAGTGCGCCCATGTTGTGGTTCTTGGCGGCGCCGGCGGCGATCTGCCGCTGCGTCGTGCCGTGCGCCTTCATGTGATAGGCGGCCTGCATGGCATAGGTGTCCATGAACACCGTGCGGTCGGGCCCGGTGGCGAACGGCTTGCCGGTTTCTTCGCCCATGCCGGCGTAATAGTCCTGCCATTCCTGCGGGTCGAGCTGGTCGATGCCGGCGGCGAACAGCGCCATCATCTTCTCCGGGTCGTCCGGGACGAAGGTCTTCTCCACGCCCATGGCCAGGGTCAGCCCGGCCTGGCCCGCCAGGATTTCCTTCCAGGCACCGTTGAAGGCCATGGAGGCGGTGGCGCAGGCGCCCTCCACGTTGACCATCGGCACCCGCTCGGGGAACAGGCCCTCGCGCACCAGCGGGGTGAAGCAGACCTGGCCGCGGATGCAGGCCTGACCCCAACTGCCCAGGCCGCAGTTGCCGAAATAGGCGATCTCGATGTCGTCGCCGCTCTCCAGTCCGGCGTCGTCGAGCACGCCGAGATAGGCCTCGCGGCTGAGGTCCTTGAAGGTCTTGTCAGGCCACTTCTGGAAGCGGGTGGAATAGGCGCCGATGACGTAGACGTCCTGCATGGCGGATCTCTCTTTTTGGCTTTGATCTCATCCTAGCCTGCATTTCTCACCACGGTCACGGTCTCAGCGCCGCTGTCGGGCCGACAGGCTAGGCGAGACGCGCAGCGCGATGTGGGGCATCGGGCAAGCGGCTCAACGCAGCCTGTCGGCCCGACAGCGGCGCCCGCAGGGTCGGCCAGGGCCGGCCGTCCGCGGCGTCGAAGGCCTTCACCGTAGGCCCCGCTACGCTATCAGGCCTTCTCCTGGCGAGCCGACACGGCCCTGACCGACTGAGACCATGGCCGTGGTGAGAAATGCAGGCTGGCCTGGATTGATGCGGGTCAACACGGGCAATGGCCGGAAGCGGTCATACTGAGCCGTCATGGCGCAACGGAAGATCAGGGCGGCAGCGGCGCCGTTCGCCCCGGCCTACGTGCAACTGTGGCGCAGCGGCCAGCTCGCGCAGCGGCGGGAGCAGGCGCTGCGACGGCTGCACGACTGCGACCTGTGCGCGCGCTACTGCCATGTCGACCGGATTTCGTCCGTCCAGGGTGCCGTCTGCCGCACCGGCCGGCAGGCGGTGGTGCATTCGGCCGGACCACATTTCGGCGAGGAGCGCTGCCTGGTCGGCGACAGCGGCTCCGGCACCATCTTCTTCTCCTGGTGCAACCTGCGCTGTCTCTATTGCCAGAACTGGGAGATCAGCTGGCGCGGCGAAGGCCGCAGCGTTTCCGACCGTGCGTTGGCCGATGCCATGCTCGAGCTGCAGGCCAGGGGCTGCCACAACATCAACCTGGTCAGCCCGAGCCACGTCGTGGCGCAGCTGATCGCGGCGCTGGAGCTGGCCGTGGCGGACGGCCTGCGTCTGCCGCTGGTCTACAACACCGGCGGCTACGACAGTCCGGAAGCTTTGGCACTGCTGGACGGCATCGTCGACATCTACATGCCCGACATGAAGTACGGCGACAGTACCCTGGCGCGGCGCTATTCCAAGATCCGCGACTACGTGGCCGTGAATCGCGCCGCAGTGAGGGAGATGCACCGCCAGGTCGGCGACCTGACACTGGACGACGCCGGTATCGCCCGACGCGGCCTGCTGGTGCGTCACCTGGTGCTGCCCGACGGCATCGCCGGCAGCGAAGCGGTCCTGCGCTTCCTGGCGGAAGAGATTTCGCCGCACACTTACGTCAACATCATGGATCAGTACCGGCCCTGCTACCGTGCCGAGGAGTATCCGGAGCTGGCCCGCGGGATCACCGCCGATGAGTATCGCGCCGCCCTGGATGCCGCTCGGCGCCATGGCCTCGACCGGCTCGACGAGCGGCGGCCGCATCTCTGGTAGGCGCAGCTCCTTGACGCTGGAGCCGCTGGTCATCGACGGCGCCCATGGCGAGGGTGGCGGGCAGATCCTGCGCACCGCGCTCAGCCTGTCGGCATTGACCGGGCAGCCGATGCGGCTGGAGAACATCCGCGCCAACCGCCGCAACCCGGGGCTGGCCGCCCAGCACCTGACGGCGGTGCGCGCCGCCGCGGCGATCTGCGCGGCCAAGGTCGACGGCGATGCGCTGGGCTCCCAGGTCCTGCGGTTCGTCCCGACCGGCGCGGTAGAGGCCGGGGACTATGCCTTCGACGTCGCCGCCGCCCGTGAGGGCGGCAGTGCCGGTGCCGCGACCCTGGTGCTGCAGACCGTGCTGCTGCCGCTGGCGCTGGCTGACGGCACGTCGACCGTGCAGGTGCGCGGCGGCACCCACATGCGCTGGAGCCCGTCCTTCGACTACGCCGACGAGGTCTGGCTGCCGGCCCTCAGACGCGCCGGCGTGTCAGCGGATCTGGCGTTGCGCGCCTGGGGCTGGTTCCCGGTCGGCGAAGGCGAGCTCACGGCCACGATCCGGGGCATCGGTGCCGGCGGCCGCCTGTGCGGGACGAGGTTCGACGAACGCGGGGCGTTGTCCCGCATCGCCGGGCGCGGCGTGGCGGCCAACCTGCCCGCCCATATCCCGCAACGGATGGTCGACCGGGCCGGCACGCTGCTGGCCGACCTGGGCGTGCCGGTGCAGCTGCAGGCCCTGCGCGTACGGGCGGCCAGCGCGGGGGCCGGGCTGTTCCTGCAGGCCCACTACGACGCTGCGGTGACCGGCTTCGAGGCCCATGGCGAACGCGGCAAGCCGGCCGAAGCGGTCGCGGAGGAAGCGGTCGAGGTCCTGTTGGCGCACCACCGCAGCGGTGCTGCGTTGGACCGGCATCTCGCCGACCAGCTGCTGTTGCCGCTGGCCCTGGCCGCCGGTCCGTCGCGCTTCACCACGCCGGCGGCGAGCCGGCATCTCATGACCAACGCCTGGGTGATCGAGCGGTTCGGCGTCGCTCGGGTGGCCACCGTCGGCACGCCGGCCGGCCTGTGCCAAGTCGAGGTGCGGCCGTGCGACGGGCGGGTCTGAGACCCGCCCCTACCGACCAATGAGAAGGCTGTAGGGGCGGGTCTCAGACCCGCCCATTGCGCGCCGCCCTTACAGGAACAGGGTGTCGACCTCCAGGCCCATGAGGTGGCGGCCGACGGTCTCGTAGTTGGTGGTGCGGCCCTGCACCTGCTGCGAGACGGCGTAGGCGTCGCGGAAGCGGCGCTCGAACGGGCCGTCGTCGAAAATGGCGCTGGAGCCGGCCAGACGGTAGGCGCTCTCCGTCACCGCCGTGGCCTGCTGGATGGCGTGGGTGGTGGCGAGGCGGATCGACACCCGCTGATCCAGGCTCAGCGTGCGGGTCGCTTCGACCTGCTGCCAGACCTGGTCCAGCACCTGCTGCTGGTAGGCACGCGCGGCGGCAAGCGCGGCTTCGTTCTCCGCCAGCCGGGTGTGGAACACCGGGCTTTCGCGCAACGAGCTGGGGGCGCCGCGCGGGGTCTTGCGCCGGGCCAGGTCGCGCAGGGTGTCGAGCATGGCCCGGGCGATGCCGATGGCGACGCCGGAAAAGGCCGCGGCGTAGACGCTGGTGGTGGGGATCAGGTAGATCGGCGCGTCGAGCCGGCATTCCGCCGGGGTCTCGCGGTCCAGGGTATAGGCGTCTTCGACGAACAGGTCTTCGACCGCGTAGCTCTCACTGCGCGTGCCGCGCAGGCCCATGACGTGCCAGTCGTCATCGACGCGGGCCGCGCTGCGTGGAAAAAGGGCGGTGCGCAGGCGCCGTGTGCCGTCCGCCTCGGTCACCTTGCAGTGGCCGCCGAGCCAGGTGGCGTGGCGGCCACCGCTGGCGAACTGCCAGCGCCCGGTCACCTGGTAGCCGCCCGGCACGGGCGTGGCCCGGCCGACGGCGCCGGCGCCCCAGGCCAGCACGGCGTCGGCCGGCCCGAACACCACCTGCGCGGGCTCGGGATCCATGAACGCGGCGGACATGGCGCAGCCTGCGGCCTGGCCCAGGCACCAGGCGGTACTGGCATCGGCCGTGGCGATCGTCTCGATCACCTCGGCCAGGCGGCCCGGCGGCAGTTCCGCCCCGCCCAGCGCCCGCGGCAGCATCAGCCGGAACAGCTCGGCCTCGTGCAGGGCCGACAGCACCTCGGCCGGTAACTCGCGGTCCGCCTCGATCGCCGCGGCGGCGCTGTCGAGCCGGGGCGCCAGCGCCCGGGCCCGGTCCAGGCACGCGGCGGCCAGGATGGCGCCGGTGTCCGTCTGTGCGGTTGCCGCGGCTTCTGCCATCTGCGTTGTCCTCCCGGCTTCAGCGTACACCGTCTGAAGCGCCGGGCGCAGCACCCTCGGCGACCAGCGCCCTGAGCGCCCGGGTGTCGATCTTGTTGGTGCCCGTCAGCGGCAGGGCGTCGAGGAAGAGCACCCGGCGCGGATGGGCGTAGGCGGGGCCATTTGCCAGGGCGTGCGCCTTCAGCGCCGCCTCGTCGACCGCGGCGCCGGCGGCCGGAACCACGAAGGCAAAGGGCAACTGGCCCTTGAGCTCGTCGGCGAACGGCAGCACCACCGCCTGGCGCACCGCGGGATGGCTCTCCAGGCGCTTCTCGACGTCGGCAGGGTAGATGTTCTCGCCGCCGCAGACGAACATGTCGTCGGCCCGGCCGACGAAATAGAACCAGCCGTTGCCGTCGCGGCGGCAGATGTCGCCGGTATCGAACCAGCCGTCGTCGAACCGGGCCGCCGTTGCCTCGGGCAAGTTGTGATAGCCCAGCATCACCCCCGGATTGCGCACCCACAGCGTGCCTTCGTCCGTCGATGGTCCGTCACGCAAGGCCGCCTCGGTCCCCGGCAGGGGATAGCCGATGGCGCCGGCGGGGCGCGGCAGGCCGTCCGGGTGCGGGCCGAACATGACCGGCCCGCCTTCGGTGATGCCGTAGTTGCTGACCACGGCGACGCCGGGAAACCGTGCCTTCAGTGCCTTGAGCAGGGCTTCCGAAGCCGGTGCCGAACCCATGGAAATGGTCTGCAACGCCGGGAACGCCAGGCGGTCGAGCAGTTCCTCTTCGCGCAGCAGCAGCCAGAACATGGTCGGCACGCCGGACATCATCGAGCAGCCGTAGTCGGCGATCGCCTGCAGGTAGCGTTGGGCGTCGAAGCGGTCGAGCAGGACCATGCGGCCGCCCGTCGCCAGTGCCAGCTTGACCTGTACCAGTGCGTTCTTGTGATAGAGCGGCGCGGCCACCATCACCCGGTTGCTGCGGTCCAGGTTGCGCGCCCGGGCCATGGTCGGGGCGCACCAGAGCTGGCCGGCGTGGCTCAGCAGCACGCCCTTGGGCCGGCCGGTGGAGCCCGAGGTGTAGGGCTGCAGGGCGACGTCGTCGGCGGCCATGTCCAGCGCTTCGAACGGGCCCGGGTCGCGCAGCGCCAAATCCTCTTCGCTGCCGAAGACGACTTCGCGGTCGACCGCCCGGGAGCGGCCGGCGTTGCCGGCGTCGGCGAACAGCAGCCGAATGCCGGCATCGTCGGCAATCGTCTCCAGCGCCGCATCGGGCAGCTTCAGGTTCAGCGGCACCGGCACCGCGCCGGCGCGCATGGCGCCGAACAGCACCTCCAGGTAGGCGCCGCAGTTCAGCGCCAGGATACCGACACGGTCGCCGCGGCCGATGCCGGCGCCCGTCAGGCCCCGGGCGACGGCATCGCAGCGGCGGTCGAATTCGTCATAGCCGACGTCGGCGGCGCCGTCGCCGGCCGAGAGGTCGGTGATGGCGACCGCGTCGTCGTCGGCGAACGGCGCGAACAGCTTGCCCAGGTTGGTCATCGTCATGGCGCCACAAGTCGTAGCCGCGGGCGGGGCGCGAGGCAACGCGTTGACGGCGGGATCGGCTGGCCCAGGCCGACTGAGGTCATGGCCAGGGCGAGAAATGCGGGCTAACGTGACGCCATGGCGCTATTGGGAAACGGCGTCCTCCTCACCTTCACCGAAGTGCCGGCGGAGATCGAGGAGGACTTCAACGAGTGGTACAACCGCGAGCACATCGACGAGCGGGTGCAGATGCCCGGCTTCCTGCGCGCGCGCCGCTACAAGGCCGTCGACGGGCGGCCGAAGTATTTCGCCACCTACGAAACCGAGCGGGTGGAGGACCTAGGCGCACCGGAGTACCTGGCCCGGCTGGCCGACCAGTCGGCCTGGTCCAAGCGGGTGATGGCCCAGTTCAGCGTCTTCCACCGCCTGACCTGTCGGGTCACCGCGGACGTCAGCCATGGCATCGGCGGCGCCCTGACCCTGGTGCGGTTCTTCCCGCCCGACGACGGCAAGGACGCGCTGCGGCGCTGGCTGGCCGACGAGGCCCTGCCGGCGGTGAAGGCGCGGCCGGGTCTGCTGGGCGGCAGCCTGCTGGAGAACGACCTCGAGGTCTGCAACGCCCCGGCGCTGCAGCGCGGGGTCAAGGACTTCCCGGTGGTCGAGGTGGAGGAATGGGCGGTGCTGGTCGACGGCGCCGAGCCCGGGCCGACCGCGGCGGCGGCGCTGCTCGTGCTGGGCCCCGATGCCCTGAAAGAGCGCGGGGTCGGCGGCGAGGTAACGATCGCCAGCTACCAGCTGCTGTTCGCCAACGCCCGCTGACGACGATGTCCGGCCGGCCGCGCCTGCGGGTGCATGTGAAGAACAACCGGGCCGGCGAGGAGGTGTTCCGGACCACCCCGGCCCGCTGGCGCGCCGCCTGCCGGCGCCATCCCGCGGTGGCAAGTCGCATCAGCGCCACCATCGACTGGGATCTCGACCGGTTCGAGACCTCCATGCGCCGGGCCGAGGCGCTGCTGACCTGGGATCTGCCGACGGACCGGTTGGCGGCAAAAGCGCCGCGGCTGAAATGGATCCACGTGATCGGCGCCGGCGTCGAGCACTTGAGCCCGCTCGACTGGCTGCCGCCCGCGGTCGCCCTGACCAACAACAGCGGCGTGCACGCGGCCAAGGCGGCCGAGTACCTGACCATGGCGCTGCTGATGCTGAACGCCCACCTGCCCAAGCTGATGGACGACCAGCGCGCGCGCCGCTGGGACCCGGTGTTCACTGGCGCCATCGCCGGCAAGACCATGGCCGTCGTCGGCGTCGGCCGGATGGGCGGGGTCGCGGCGCGCTGCGGCAAGCGGCTGGGGCTGCAGGTGATCGGCATCCGTCGGCGGCCGCGGCCGGCGCGTCACGTCGACCGCATGGTCGGCATCGAGGCGTTGCCGCAGGCGCTGTCGAAGGCCGACTTCGTGGTTGCCGCCCTGCCGCAGACCCCGGCGACCGCGGGGCTGATCGACCGCCGGGCGATCGCGGCGATCAAACCCGGCGCCGGCCTGATCAACATCGGCCGCGCCGGCACCATCGACCAGCCCGCCCTGGTGGCGGCGCTGCGGGCCGGACGGCTGTCCGGCGCCATCCTCGACGTCTTCGCGCGCGAGCCGCTGCCGCGCAGCGATCCGCTGTGGCGGGTCCCCAACCTGCTGCTCACGCCGCACATCTCTTCCGACGATGCGGACAGCTACGTGCCGCTGACCCTGGACCTCTTCTTCGACAACCTGGGCCGCCTGCTGGACGGCCGGCGCCTACGCAACCGGGTCGACGTCCGCCAGGGCTACTGATCGCGCCTCGGCTTGTCTTCATCCCGCGCCTCGGCTAGCAAGCGGCCATGACCGGCCCGGCGAAAGGCGCGGTGGCGGCGGGGGATCGGACCACCGCCGCGGCCGCCGCGGAAATCCTGCAGGACGGCGGCAATGCCTTCGATGCCGCCGTCGCGGCGATGTTCACGGCCAGCGTCAGCGAGCCGGTGTTGTGCTCGCTCGCTGCCGGCGGCTTCCTGCTGGCCCGGCCGGCCGCCGGCACGCCGGTGCTGTATGACTTCTTTGGCCAGACGCCGCGGACGCCGCGTCCGGTGGACGAGCTCGACTTCCTGCCGGTGGAGGCCGATTTCGGCACCGTGCAGCAGGAGTTCCATATCGGCCTGGGTTCGGTGGCGACGCCCGGCCTGGTCGCCGGCGCCTTTGCCGCGCACGGGGATCACGGCCGCCTGCCGATGCGGCGGGTGATCGAGCCGGCGGTGCGGGCGGCCCGTGGCGGCGTTGCCGTGGCACCGCTGCAGGCGCAGATCCTCGATGCCGTGGCGCCGATCTTCCGCTGGTCCGAAGCGACCCGGGCGCTGTTCGACAGTCGCACACGACCCGGACAGACGCTGCAGGCCGGCGAAATCCTGCGAATGCCGGGCCTCGCTCTGGTGTTGGAAGCGTTGGCGGCAGAGGGCGTCGACCTGTTCTACCGCGGCGATCTGGCCGACCGGATGGTCGCGCTCAACATCGACGGTGGCGGTCTGCTGCGCCATGACGATCTGGCCGGCTACCGCGTCGAGCGGCGCCAGCCTCTCGAACGAAGCTTCGCCGGCGCCACGGTCTTCACCAACACGGCGCCGTCCTCGGGCGGGCCGCTGATCGCCTTCGCCCTGGAGCTAGTCGCCGCCGCCCGGGCCGGCCGGCCGTCGGACGATGACGAAGCGGCCAGGCTGGCGCAACTGGCCCGGATCATGGCGCAGAGCAACCAGGCGCGCCGCGACGCCGGCCTCATGGACGAGTGCAGCGATCCGGTCGTGGCGCGGCTGCTCTCGGCGCCGTTCATGGCCGACTACCTCGCCGCGATGACGGACCGGGCGACGAAGGTCGGCGGCACCACCCACATCAGCGTCATCGACGCGGACGGCAACGCCGCGGCGCTGTCGGTCTCCAACGGCGAGGGCTGCGGCCACGTGCTGCCGGGCACCGACATCATGCTGAACAACATGCTGGGCGAGGAGGACACCAACCCGCTGGGCTTCTTCCGCTGGCGGCCGGACAGCCGGGTGACCTCGATGATGGCGCCCAGCATCGTCGAGCGCGGCGACGGCCGCCTGCTCGCGCTGGGCAGCGGCGGCTCCAACCGGATCCGCAGTGCCATTCTGCAGGTGCTGCTGCACGTGCTGGTGCACGATCGGGCGCTGTCGGCGGCCGTGCAGGCACCGCGCATTCACTTCGAGCGCGGCCTGCTGAACATCGAGCACGGCTTTGCTGCCGCCACTGTCGACGGCCTGACTGCCGCATTCGAGCGCAGTGAAGTCTGGCCCGACCGCAACTTCTTCTTTGGCGGCGTGCATGCCGCCAGCCACGATCCGGCTACGGCAGGCTTCGCTGCCGCCGGCGACCCGCGCCGCGGCGGCAGCGCGCTGATCGTCGCCTGAGCAGTTCGCCGGGCCGTGTGGTCAGGCTTCGCTCCAGACGGCGAGCTCGTAGCCGTCCGGGTCGGCGAAGTGGAAGCGGCGGCCGCCGGGGAAATCGAACAGGGGCTTGACGATGCGGCCGCCGGCGGCCTCGATGCGGGCCTGGGTGTCGGCCAGGTCGTCGGCATACAGCACCACCAGGGGACCACCGGTGCGCACGTCACCGGTGGCGTCGAAGCCGCCGGTCATCTGTCCGTCGGAGAACTCGCAGTAGTCCGGCCCGTAGTCGGTGAAGGTCCAGCCGAATGCCGCGCCGTAGAACGCCTTGGCCCGGGCGATGTTGGCGACGTTGAACTCGATGTAGTTGATCGCGCGGTCCTGGGGCGAGACTTCGGTCGTCATGTTGCTCTCGGTTTCGAACAAAACGGGAACATATGCGATGGATGCTAGCAGACGCCGCTGTCGATTCAAGGCGGCATTGCCGTCCGGCACGACGATCTGGCCGGGTCTTCAGTCTTGAGCGGATTCGCTCCACATCCGGAAGGCATCGCGTGTTTCGTCGTCCATCGGAAAGAAGCTCTCGATGCGCAGTTCCTGCAGCGTTACGTCCAGCGGCGTGCCGAGAGTCGCGATTGTCGTGAACAGCCGGAGTTTCGTTCCGTTCTTCTCGAAGTGCATCGGCAGCACGGGGCCGTCGGTGGCAAGTGGCGCAGCCTGGTCCAGCACCGGTCGTACGTCCGGGTAGTTCAGCAGCCGTTCGAGCAGCGTAGCGGTTTCCGCCGTGCCGTCGACCGCAGCATCGGCCTCGAGGCTGCGCAGGAAATAGCGCACCACCTCGGCCCAGTTCGTCAGATGCGGCCGCAGCACGTCCGGGGCGACCAGGGCGTCGGCAAGATTGATCGCGGTGCCGGGCTGCACGGGGCCGATGAGGAACGCCACCAGCGCAACGGTCCCCTTGTTCGCGCGCAGCACGTTCCAGCGGCGGTCGACGACCACGGCCGGGAACGGCTCCTGCTGGGCGAGGATGTGGTCGAGGGCATCGCTGATCGGCGCGACTTCCTGCGCGCCAAGATCGGATTCGCTCCACACCGGGGCGTATCCGGCCGCAAGGAGCAAAGCATTGGATTGTCGCAGCGGAACGTCGAGCGCCGCGGCGAGGCGGAGCACCATCTCCCGGCTCGGCGTCGTGCGGCCAAGCTCCAGGAAGCTGACATGACGCTGCGAGCAGTCCGCCGCCATGGCGAGCTGAAGCTGCGACAGATTGCGCCGTCTGCGCCACCAGACGAGACGCGAGGCAAAGGTCGGCGGCGGTTCCATGACTACCTGGCGTGTAGTTGATTGATGACAGCGACGGCGGATAGTGAGGGGCCAGTGCCGACGTGGCAACGCCCGCGGGCGTAACGCGGCCGGCGGGCTGACGGCGGAGGCTGGATCATGAAAGTCGCGTTTGCCGGATCCTTCGCCGCCCGGCTTGCCGCGCCCGTGCGCGCGCGGCTGTCGGTGCCCGGCGACATGATCGTCGACGATGAAGTCGGCATCGTCCCGCACCTGGCCGACGTCGATGTGCTGGTCTCGATGGCATTCTCGGCCGAGATGGCGATGGGGGCACCGCGGCTTCGCCTGGTGCAGGTGCCGGGCGCGGGTCTCGATCGCATCGACCGCGACGCCGTGCCCTCGGGGGCGCATCTGGCCAATGCCTACGGCCACGAGGGCGGAATCGCCGAGTACGTCATCGGCGCCATGCTTGCGCTTGCCCGTTCGTTCAGGCGACTCGATGACCGGCTGCGCCAAGGCCATTGGGAAAGCCAATGGGCCGTCGGCACGGCTACGCCGCCGTTGTGGCCAGAGCTGGCCGGTAGGACCCTCGGTATCCTGGGCCTCGGTCACATCGGGCAGGCACTGGCGCGCCGCGCCGCCGCCTTCGACATGCAGGTGCGCGCCGTGCAGCGGCGGACCCCGGCGGAACTGCCGTCAGGCGTCTCCTCCGTCGTTGGCCCGGAGCGGCTCGACGACATCCTGCGGTGGGCCGACTATCTCGCCATCACGCTGCCGCTCTCGGCGGCAACCCGCAATCTGATCGACGCGCACCGCCTGCAGTTGATGAAGCCGACAGCGTTCCTGATCAACGTCGCGCGGGCCGAGATCGTCGAGGAAGCGGCGCTGTACCGTGCGCTTTCGACCGGGATCATTGCCGGCGCGGCGCTCGACGTATGGTATCGATATCCGACGTCAGCCGAACCGACCCTGCCGGCCGGGCATCCATTTCACCGGCTCGACAACGTGATCATGACTCCGCACGTGTCCGGCTGGACGCAAGGCATGCTGGACGCGCGCGCGGCGCTGATCGCGGACAACATCGAGAGGATCGCCCGGAACGAAATGCCCCTCAACGTCGTCAGTCCGTCGTCCTGACCGCCCGCGATGACGAACGGAACCCCTCGCTGGCCGTCGCGCCTGCCGTTCTACTACGGTTGGGCGATCGTCGGCATTGCCTTCGTGACCATGGCGATCGGCGTGACCGCGCGGACGGCCTTCTCGCTGCTGCTGCCGCCGCTCATCGACGAGTTTGGCTGGGACCGGGGCCTTGCCGCCGGTGCCTTCTCGTTCGGTTTCCTCGTTTCCGCTGTGCTGAGCCCGATCGCCGGCCGGCTCATGGATCGTCGAGGCCCCCGCGTCATCGTCGAGAGCGGCGTGCTCATGCTGGCGGCGGGCCTGCTGCTGGCGCCCATGATCAGCGAGCCGTGGCAGCTTTACCTGACGCTCGGCGTGTTGGTCGGCGCCGGTGCCAATCTGTTGGGCTTCACGGCGCAATCGCTCTTCCTGCCGAACTGGTTCATGGGCCGGCGCGGCCTGGCCATCAGCATCGCGTTCTCGGGCGTCGGTGTCGGCGCCGTCCTGTTGCTGCCCTGGCTGCAGCTCGTCATCGAGCAGGAGGGGTGGCGGGCATCCTGCTGGGTCATGGGCCTCCTGGTGCTTTTCGTCCTGGGGCCGCTCAACCTGCTGCTGTGGCGCCGGCCCGAGGACGTCGGCCTGCTGCCGGAGGGGGCTTCCACATCGGTCGGGCAGCGGCACCGGGCGGCCGTCGTGGATCCGGCCTGGGCATCCGTCGAATGGACGCTGGCACGGGCGATGCGCACCGCGCGCTTCTGGTCGATCGCGCTCGGCTTCTTCTGCGCCTTGTTCGCCTGGTATGCCGTGCAGGTGCACCAGACGAAGTACCTCATCGAGGTCGGCTTCAGCCCTCTCGTGGCCGCCTGGGCCCTCGGGATCGTCAGCGTCGTCGCCATTCCCGGGCAGATCGGCCTCGGCGGGCTGTCGGACCGCATCGGCAGGGAATGGGTATGGACGGCCGGATGCGTCGGCTTTGCCGTCTGCTACGCCGCCCTGATCGGCCTGGAGCAGGCGCCATCCCGGCCTCTGCTTTACCTCATGGTGATCTCACAGGGCTTCCTGGGCTACGCGTTGACCTCGGTCATGGGGCCCATCGTGGTGGAGATCTTCGAAGGGCCGCACTATGGCGCCATCTTCGGCGCCGTCACCGTGGCATCGATCGCTGGCGGAGCTGCAGGGCCCTGGATTGCCGGGTTGATCCATGATGCAAGCGGCAGCTACCGGCTGGCCTTCGGTCCTGGCGATCGCCTGCTGCGTCGTTTCCGCGGCGGCGGTCTGGATCTCGGCCCCGCGCAAGGTGCGTTTGGTTGCCGGCCGGACCGCCCGGCGACCCTGAGAGCGCGCCGCCGTTCTACTGTCGTCGTTGCCGGACTTGATCCGGCAATTCAGCGCGCGAATGCGACAGCGGGGGCGGTTCGCTCAGGCCGCCTCGCGCAGGGTGCGGCCCAGTGCCGTGGTCAGGCGGTCCAGCGCCACAGCCAGGTCAGTGGCGGACAGGAAGCCGAAGCCGAGGCGGAACACCCGGGCATCGTCGCCGAACCAGGTGCCGTTGGCGACCCGGACGCCTTCGCCGGCCAGGACATCATAGAAGCGGGCAACGGCAGCATCGTCGAACACCCCCGGCTTGAGCCGCACGCAACACAGCGCCCCGGCATCGGGCCGGACCCAGTCGACATGGCTTGCGTTGGCGGCAACCCAGTCGGCGGTCATGGCGACGCCTGTCGCCAGGCGGGTGCGGCGCGCGTCGATGATCTGCTCGCGCTGGCGCAACACCTCGAGCGCCAGCGCCTCGTCGACCGCCGAACAGGAGATCACCGTGCTGAACTTACCGCGCAGAAGCTGCTCGCGCAGCGCTGGGTCCCGGCAGATGGCCCAGCCCAGCCGCAGCCCCGGGGCACCATGGCACTTGGACAGCGACGCACAGGAGACCACGCGCGGGCCGAGTTCATGGCCGCTGGCGGCCACGGGATCGTCGCCGTAGACGGCCTCGCGATAGGTGGTGTCCAGCAGCAGGAAGGCGTCGGGCGCCTTCGCCGTCATCAATTCGGCGATGTCTCGCAGAGTATCCGGCGGGATCGCCACGCCCGACGGGTTCTGCGGCGATGCCAGGCTGATCAGTTTTGTCTCCGATGTCAGGCAGCCGGCGAGAGCATCCAGGTCGATGCGATAGCCCTCGTCGAACGACAGCCGCAGGACCCGCACGTCGGCGCTGACCGCGTCGAGGGCGTTGCGGGCGAGTGGAAACAGCGGCGCCGTCGTCACCGCCTGGTCGCCGCGGTCGCAAAGGATGAAGGCCAGCAGGAACAGCGCGTGCATGCCGCCGACGGTGATGATCACGTCGTCGGCCTCGACCCCGTGCAGTGCCGCCACTGCCGCGCGCAGTGCCGCATCGCCCTCGGCCGTGCGATAGCCGAGCACCAGGTCATCGATACCGTCGGCCGCCGCTGCGTCCAGCAGGGCGCCGAGCTGCAGGTCGGGGCCGACGCTTTCGCCGAGGTCGTAGCGCAGCTGTTCGCTGGTCAGGGAAATGATGTCACTGCGGGGAAATGTCGCCATCTGTCCGCCCGTCCTTCGCCAGTTCGCATCGGCGGTGTCACCGATACGACCAGACTAGGTGGCCAAGGCGGACGGAAACAGATACAGATATCTTCAATTGTACCCATAACAGTGTCAAATTCCGAAACTGTTATGGTCGGTCGTACGGAACAGTTCACGGCAGCGGGCTCGGAACCGGGTGATGCAGACGGAACGGCGGTATCGCTACGAAGAACTGGCCGGGTTCATTTCCGGCCTGATCGAGGCCGGCACCCTGGCGCCGGGGGCGCGGGTGCCATCGCTGCGGCAGATCAGCGAACAGCAGCGCACCAGCCTGTCGACCGCGATGCAGGCCTACCGGCTGCTCGAGGACCGGGGCATCCTCGAGGCCCGGCCGCAGTCGGGCTTCTATGTCGCCCGCAGCGGCGCGCTGTCCCTGGCGACGCCGTCGGTGACCAGTCCGCCGGGCCAGGCGTCCCGTGTCGCCCTGGCCGGAAATGTGACGGCGCTGCTGGAGTACGCAGCCGACCCGGACCTGGTGCCGCTGGGTTGCGCGATCCCCAGCGCCGAGTTGCTGGCGGCCGGCCGGCTCGACCGCTTTCTGGCCCGGGCTGCGCGGGTGAAGGGCGTGAGCTACAACGTCTATACCGAGCCTAAGGGCGATGCGCAGCTGCGCCAGGAGATCGCCCGCCGCGCTGTGCGCTGGGGCCAGGCGCTGTCGCCGGATGACATCGCCGTCACCTGTGGCTGCACCGAGGCCTTGAGCCTGGCCCTGAAAGCGGTGACCCGCCCGGGCGATACCGTCGCCATCGAATCCCCGACCTATTTCGGCCTGTTGCAGGTGATCGAGGCCCTGGGCCTGAAGGCACTGGAACTGCCGACCGATCCCCGCGACGGGGTCGACCTGGTGGCGCTGGACGCGGCCCTCGACGACCGGCAGGTGGCGGCCTGCCTGTTCGCCTCCAGCTTCAACAACCCGTTGGGCTGCACCATGCCGGAGGCGAAGAAGCTGGCGCTGCTCGACCTGCTCGCGGCCCGCGGCGTGCCGCTGATCGAGGACGACATCTATGGCGACATCTACTTTGGCGCAGAGCGGCCGAAGCCGTTCGCGGCCCTCGACCGGCACGGCCTGACGCTCTACTGCAGCTCGTTCTCCAAGACCATCGCGCCGGGCTACCGCATCGGCTGGATCGTCGCCGGGCGGCACATGCCGCGGGTGCTGGAGAGCAAGATCGCCGTCACCTTGTGCGGTCCGGCGCTGCCGCAGGCCGCGCTGGCCGAGTTCCTGTCCTCGGGCGGCTATGACAGCCACCTGCGCCGCATCCGCCGCACCTTCAAGGACAACATCGAGCGGATGATGCGCACCGTCGACGAAGCGTTTCCGCCCGGCACCCGCATGACCCGGCCGGCCGGCGGCTTCGTGCTGTGGCTGGAGCTGCCGGCGGCGCTCGACAGTCGCGCGCTGTTTGCACAAGCGCTGGCGCGGGGCATCTGCTTTGCCCCGGGCGACGTGTTCTCCGCCAGCGACCGCTATGCGCATTGCCTGCGGCTGAGCTGCGGCTTTCCCTGGCAGCCCGAGATCGAAAACGGCGTCAGGACCCTCGGCGCCCTGGCCCGTGACGCGCTGGCGCGGGGCTAGTCGCCACCGTCGCTGCGCAGGCGTGCCGTCTCGGCCTCGTCCACCGCGAAATTGTCACCCAGGGCGACGCCATAATCGCGCCGTGCGGCCTCCGCGCTGACCAGGCCGTCGCGGACGTCGGCAGCGACGAGGGTGGGATTGCGCCGGTGCGGATCGCCGAAGCCGCCACCGCCGGGCATCTCCAGAAACAGCCGGTCGCCGGTCGGGATCGGTTGCTGGCCTTTCTGCCGCAGGGTCTTGCCTGAGCCGAGGTAGACCTTGCCGACCTGGCCTTCGCTGCCGCCGCTGCGGCCGCGCGGCGGGTGATGCACGCGGTCGAACATGGCCGAGATGGCGAACGGCGCGCCCTCGGCGTTGGTGATCTCCATCACCTGGCCGGTGCCGCCGCGCCAGGTCCCGGCGCCGCCGGAGTCGGTGCGGTACTCCTTGCGCCAGACCACGATCGGGGCGATCGACTCGTTGATCTCGACCGGCGTGTTGCGCACGCCCGACGGGAACGCGGTGGCGGACAGGCCGTCCTTGGTCGGCCGGGCGCCGGCGCCGCCGGTGTGGAACAGGTTGACGGCGAAGGCGGCGGCGTCGCCGAAGTCCTCCTCGCCGGTCAGGCCGTGCCCGCCGAGCAGCATCGGGTTCCACAGGCACGACGTGCCTTCCGCCGGCACCGCATCGCCCAGGGCCTGGTGCAGGCAGCCCAGCACCACGTCGGGCAGCATCTGGCCGATGACGTGGCGGGCGGCGACGGCACAGGGCGGCGGGGCGTTCAGGATCGCCCCTTCCGGCGCGGTCACCCGCACCGCGGCCAGCGATCCGGCGTTGTTCGGCACCTTGGGCCCGACGACGCAGCGCACGCCGAAGGAGGCATAGGCCTGGGTGTAGGTCAGCGGCACGTTGATGCCGTAGTTGGAGACCGGCGAGGTGCCGGCGAAATCGACGCTGATGCCGTCCTCGGCGATGGTCAGCGCCGCCACGAGGTCGATCGGCTTGTCGTAGCCGTCGATGCGCATGCTGTTGTGATAGGTGCCGAATGGCAGCTGCCGGATCTCCGCCAGCATGGCGGCGTGCGACTGCTCGATGACGTGGCGGCCCAGGCCCTCGACGTCGTCCAGGTCGAACTCCGCCATCATCTCGACCAGGCGGCGGCAGCCGATCTCGTTGCAGGCCGTGAGCGAATACAGGTCGCCTTCCACCTGGATCGGCTCGCGCACGTTGGCGCGGACGATCTCCAGCATGGTCTCGTTCATCCGCCCTTCGCGCGCCAGCGGCAGGATCGGCAGGTGGATGCCTTCCTCGTAGACCTGGCGGCCGTCGGCGCCGAAGCCGATGCCACCGACGTCGACGACATGGGTGGTCGAGGCGAACAGGGCCACCAGCCGGCCCTGGTGGAAGGTCGGCGTAACCACGGTGAAGTCGTGCAGGTGACCGGTGCCCTGCCACGGGTTGTTGGTGATGTAGACGTCGCCCGGCTTCATGCCGTCGACCGGGTACTTCTCCAGGAAAAATCCGACCGAGGCGGCCATGGCGTTGATGTGGCCGGGCGTGCCGGTGACCGCCTGGGCCAGCATCCGACCCTCGGTGTCGAACACCCCGGCCGACAGGTCGCCGGCCTCGCGGGCCGAGGTCGAGAAGGCGGTGCGGATCAGTGTCTGCGCCTGCTCCTCGACCACGGCGATCAGCCGGTCCCACATGATCTGCATGTGCAGTTGCGACAGCGGCGAATTGGCAGAGGCCTCCGGGTTCATGGGCGTGCTCCTTTCTCCACCGGCTTGCGCCAGAGGTCGAGATGGCCGGCGGCGTCGAGCCAGGCATCGAAGTGCCGGGAGACCACCGTCGTCGTCTGATCCTCGACGATCACGGCCGGGCCTTCCACCCGCATGCCGGGCGCCAGCTCGGCGCGCTGGTACACCGGCACGTCGAAATACTCGGCCCGGTCGGGATCGAACAGCTTGCGGCTTGCCGCAGCCGCCGGTGCCTCCGAAGCGTCGACGCCGCGGAGCGGCTGGGGCACCTCCGGCGGGGTCGACACCGTCACCGACCAGGTCAGCACCTCAACTTCCATGGTCGGGATGATGCGGCCGTAGAAGGCCTCGTAGGCTTCGTCGAAGGCGGCCTTCAGGGTGCCGGCGTCGTCGTCGGTAAGCGCCCTCAGCGGCAGCTCGACGGTGATCTCGTGGCCCTGACCGACATAGCGCATGTAGGCCAGGCGGCTCTCCTGCAACTTGGTCCCCGGCGCGCCCGCCTCGACGATCGCCGTGGCCTCGGCCTGCATCTCCGCCAGCAGGGCATTGACCGCGTCCGGGTCGAAGTCGCGCAGGCGCAGGTAGCGGCTGCGCACGACCTCGTAGGACACCGGCGCCCGCAGGAAGCCGATGGCGGAGCCGACACCGGCCCCGGCGGGCACGACGATGCGGTCGATGCCCAGCTTCTGCGCCAGCCGGCAGGCGTGCAGCGGGGCGGCACCGCCGAAGGCGACCAGCGCGCGGGCGGCGACGTCCTTGCCCAGTTCGACCGCGTGCACACGGGCCGCGTTGGCCATGTTTTCGTCGACCACCTCGCTGATCGCCAGCGCCGCCATCGGGCCATCCATCCCCAGCGTCGTGCCCACGGCCTGGCCGACCGCCTCGGTCGCCGCCGCGGGCTCCAGCTCAACCGAACCGCCGGCAAAGCCCTCGGGTGAGATCCGGCCCAGCACGACGTCGGCGTCGGTCACCGTGGCGCCGTCGCCGCCGCGGCCGTAGCAGGCCGGGCCGGGGTCGGAGCCGGCGCTCTCCGGGCCGACCTGGACCCGCTGCAACGCGTCGACCTGGGCGATCGAGCCGCCGCCGGCGCCGATCTCGACCATCTCGATCACCGGGATCCGCAGCGGCAGGCCGGAGCCCTTGATGAAGCGGTATTGCCGGTCGACCTCGAAGGTGCGCGAGGTTTGCGGTCGACCGTCGTCGATCAGACAGATCTTCGCGGTGGTGCCGCCCATGTCGAAGGACAGCACTTGGTCCAGGCCGCATTCGCCGGCGATGGCGCCGGCCAGGATGGCGCCGCCGGCGGGGCCGGATTCGACCAGCCGGATCGGATGGCGGACCGCTGTGTCGATGGTGGTCAGGCCGCCGCCCGAGGTCATCAGGTAGAGCGGGCAGACGAACCCGGCCTCTTTCAGCGCCTGCGCCAGGTTGTTCAGGTAGCTCGCCATCAGCGGCTGCACGTAGGCGTTGGCCGCCGCCGTCGACGTCCGCTCGTATTCCCGGATCTCCGGGCAGACCTCGCTCGACAGGGTCAGCCACAGTCCGGGCAGGGCCGCCTGCAGCAGTTCGGCGACGCGCTGCTCGTGGGTCGGATTGGCGTAGCTGTGGATCAGCGCGACGGCGACGCTGGTGACCTCGGCCGCCGTCAGCGCCGGCACCAGCGCCTGCACGCTGGCCTCGTCCAGCTCGAGCAGGACCTGGCCGCGGGCGTCGAGGCGTTCACGCACCGGCAGCCTGAGGTGGCGCGGCACCAGCGGCTTCGGCTTGTCGATGTTGATGTCGTACTGCTCGAAACGGTGCTCGTAGCCCATCTCCACCGAGTCGCGGAAGCCCTCGGTGACGACCATGGCGGTGCGGGCGCCCTTGCGCTCGATCACGGTGTTGGTGGCCAGCGTGGTGCCGTGCACGATCATGCCGATTTCGCCCGGCTGCACCCCGGCCTGGGGCAGCACCTGCAGCAGGCCCTCCATCACCCCGCGTTCGGGCGCCTGGGTCGTTGTCAGCACTTTGCAAGTGTGCAGGCCGCCGTCGGCCTCCAGGGCGACGTCGGTGAAGGTGCCGCCGATATCGACCGCCAGCCGCTTCATCGCGTGCCGCTCTCGCGCCGACCGGTCATGCGCTTTCCGTCCTTTGACAGTGTCGGGAGGGCCGGCGCGGGGGCCGGCAGGGCCACATTAGGCCCTGGGCAAAAACGCCATCAAGGGCGTTTAGGGACTTTATTGCCATTGGTCGTTATGCTCTGTTAACCATCGCGTGCCACCGTGCCCCGGCAAGCGCAACCGCAATTGCAAGCAAGCAGAAAAGAGGCTTAGGCCATGTCTCGCATCCGTCTGTTGAAGTCCGCCGTCCTCGCTGCGGCGATCACCGGCATCAGCGTGCCGGCATTGAGCGCCACCACGTGGGACCTGCCGCTGGCATGGCCGGATGGCAACTTCCACGTCGAGAACGCCAAGCGGTTCGCGGATGAGGTCCGCAAGGCGACCAATGGCCAGGTTGTGATCAACATCCACCCGGGCGGCTCGCTCGGCTTCAAGGGGCCGGAGATGTTGCGCGCGGTGCGCGACGGCCTGGTGCCGATCGGCGACGTGCTGCTCAACCAGCAGGTCGGCGAGGCGCCGCTGCTGGGCCTGGAGGCTTCGCCCTACCTGGCGAACGGCTATGACGATTTGCGGACGTTCCACAGGTATTGGCGGCCCGAAGTCGAGAAGCTGGTCGCCAGTAGCTTCAACCAGAAGGTGCTCTACCTGGTGCCCTGGCCGCGGCAGTACGTCTACACCAAGGTCAAGATCGAGAACATCGGCGACCTCGCCGGCATCAAGATCCGCACCTACAACAAGACCACCACCGGCATGTTCAACCGCGTCGGCATGACCGCGGTGCAACTGCCGTGGGGTGAAGTGGTGCCGTCGCTCGCCGCCGGCACCATCGATGCCGTCACCACCTCGGCCAGCTCCGGGGTGGACGGCAAGTTCTGGGAATTTCTCAGGTACATGTACCCGACCAACCATGTCTGGTCGTCCAACGCGGTGACCGTCAACCTGGACGCCTGGAACGCCCTGCCGGCGGACCAGCGCCGGACCATCGAGGCGCTGGCCCAACAGCTGGAGCCGCAGTTCTGGGAAGTCTCTGCCCAGGAAGATGCGGCCAAGGCGAAGATCCTGAACGACCGTGGCGTCCAGATGGGCGTGGTCACGCCGGCGATGACGGCGGCCATGCAGGAACTGACGGCGCCGATGCTGGGCGAGACCCTGGCCGGGATCGGTGCGCCGGCGCCGGCGATCATCACCGACTACCGGAAGGCGGTCGGCCGCAATTAGCGCGGCAAGCCGCGCCGTCGCGCCTGCCGTAGCGGCGGTGGGCGCGGACGGCGGCTTGCGCCGGCCGCGCTGATGCACCAGCTGTTCAACTTCCTCGACCGACTGTCGCTGCTGCTGGCGGCGCTGGCGGCGCTGCTTACCGTGTCGATCGGGGTGATGATCCTCGGCGAGGTGGCGGCGCGGGCAATATTCAACTACTCGCTCAGCTTTGCCTGGGAGTACAGCGCCTACGCCATGGGGGTGGCGATGTTCTGCGGTGCCGCCTTCACCCTGCGCACCGGCGGCCATATCCGCGTGTCGCTGCTGTCCGCCCATGTCTCGCCGCAGGTGGCCCGGCTGATCGATATCGCCTGCACCCTGTTCGCCATCGGCATCGCCGGCTTCATCACCTATGCCCTGGGCCAGCTGGCCTGGGGCTCCTACGTCGCGGGCAGCACCTCGGCGACCATTTCCGCCACCCCGCTGGTGATTCCGCAGGGTGCGATCACCGCCGGCGCCGGCCTGCTGACGGCGCAACTGGTGGCGCGTCTGGCCCAGCTGCTCATGGGTGAGCCGACCGAGATCGGCGGCGACGGCTACCAGGTCGACTAGGCGCAGCGCGATGGACCCGATCTTCATGCTGCTGACGGTGCTGGCGTTGCTGGTGGTGACGCTGGGCCTGGGCGTCTGGGTCAGCCTGGCGCTCTACTCGGTGGCGATCATCTCGTTGGCCCTGTTCCGCAGCATGCCGGTGGAGAAGCTGCTGGCGCAGCTCAGCTTCAATACCGTGACCACGCCCGAGCTGATCGCCTTGCCGATGTTCATCCTGATGGCCGAGATCCTGTTCCACACCCGGCTGTCGTCGTCGCTGTTCAACGGCCTGGCGCCGTGGACCCACCGGCTGCCGGGACGGATGCTGCACGTCAACGTGCTCGGCTGCACGCTGTTCGCGGCGATCTCCGGCTCCTCGGCGGCGACCGCCGCCACCGTTGGCCGCATCACCCTGTCGGAGCTGTTCCGCCGCGGCTACGACCGCGACATCGTCATGGGCTCGCTGGCCGGGGCCGGCACCCTGGGCTTTCTGATCCCGCCGTCGATCATCCTGATCATCTACGGCGTGCTGTCGGAGACCTCGATCCTCAAGCTGTTTATCGCCGGGATCATTCCCGGGCTGCTGCTGGCCCTCTGCTACATGTCCTACCTCGGCCTGCGCGCCACCCTGTCGCCTGAGATGGTGCCGCAGGAGGACCTCAACCCGACCTGGCGCGACCGCCTGGTCGGGCTGATCGACCTGGGCCCGGTGGTGTTCCTGATCCTGCTGGTGCTGGGCTCGATGTACGCCGGCTTCGCCAGCCCGTCCGAGGCGGCCGCCGTCGGCGTGTTCGGCGCGGTGCTGGTGTCCGCCTTTCAGAAGACCTTGAACTGGGAGACCGTGCGCAAGGCCTGCCTCGGCGCCGTGCGCACGACGTCGATGATCGCCCTGATCGTCGCCGGCGCGGTCTTCCTGTCGGTGTCGATGGGCTTCCTCGGCGTGCCGCGGATGATCGCCGCCGAGATCGGCGCCCTCAATCTGGGGCCGATGGGGCTGATCATCCTGCTGCTGCTGTTCTACGCGTTGCTCGGCTGCGTCCTCGACGGCCTGTCGGCCATCGTCATGACCCTGCCGATCACCCTGCCGCTGGTGATCGCCGCCGGCTTCGACAAGATCTGGTTCGGCATCTTCGTGGTGATCGTCGTCGAGATGGCGCAGATCACCCCGCCGGTCGGCTTCAACCTGTTCGTGATCCAGGGTCTGACCGGCGAGAGCATCGGCCGCGTGGCCAGGGCGACGATCCCGTTCTTCGCCATCATGTGCGGCCTGGCGCTGCTGATCGCGATCTTCCCCGACATCGTCACCTTCCTGCCCAACACCGTGCAGCTGCGCGGCTGATCGGGGCGGTCTAGGTAGACGGCGAAGCCTCAAAGACCGTTCAGGTAGTCCAGCACTTCTGCCCGTGGCACTACGTCGCCATACTTGGCGTCGATGTCGAACAGGTTGGCCTCGTGCGGCCCGGGATGGCGGTCGGCGACGCATTCGCGTGGGACGATGACGCGGTAGCCGTGCTGCACGCCGTCGATCGCGGTGGCGCGGATGCAGCCGCTGGTCGAGCAGCCGGTGAGGATGACGCAGTCGCGGCCCAGGCTGGCCAGCGTTGCCGCCAGCGAGGTGCCGAAGAAGGCGCTGGCGTACTGCTTGGCGATGACGATGTCACCGTCCTGTGGCGGGATCGCCGCCGCGATCTGCCCCAGCGCCCCGCCGCCGCCGATGAACAGCTTCAGCGCCGGGACCTTCTCGATGAACACGCCGCCGTCGACGCCGCCGGCTTGGTAGCTGACGGTGGTGTAGATCACCGGCACTGCCCTGGCCCGGGCCGCCGCGAGAACCGCGACGGTCTGCTCGACCGCGCCAGGTACGTCGGGGGCGTGGAACGGCGAGCCCGGCTGCAGGTAGGCCTCGACGAAGTCGACCACCAGCACCGCCGGGTGCCGGCCGAAGCCGACCCGGCCGTCGAACACGCCGGTGTAATTGTCGTGCAGGTCGCTGTCGCTCATGGCGGCACCTATAGTAGCGGGGAACGCCGGCACGGGGGAGGACAGCGATGACGGCAGGCGGCCATCGAGACGTGCTGGGTTGGCGGTGCAAGCTCGGCGTCGTCGTGCCGGCGACCAACACCATCGTCGAGCCGGAGTTCCACATGATGGCGCCGCGCGGCGTCAGCAACCATACCGCCCGGTTCCTGATTCCCAACTTGGCGCTCAACAGCGACGCCGATTTCGAAACCCTGGTCGGGCACATCAAGGCGACCCTGGACGAGGCCGTCGACGGTCTGACGCCGGCCGCCGTCGACCACATCATCATCGGCATCAGCGCCGAGTCTTTCTGGGACGGCCTCGACGGCAGCCTTGCCGTGCAGGCGCGGCTGGAAGAGCGTGCGGGCTGCAGCGTCACCCTGGGCTCGGCCGCCAGCCGGGCGGCGCTCGAGGCGCTGGCGGTGAAGCGCGTCGCCGTGCTGACGCCCTACTGGCCGGTCGCAGACAAGCGGGTCGTCGCCTATTTCGGCGAATGCGGCTTCGAGGTCGTGCGCCTGGTGGGTCTGCGCGCCAGCAGCCCGGTCAACATCGCCGAGCAGGGCCTCGACACCATGCGCCGGGCGCTCAGGCAGCTGGACGGCGACGACATCGACGCCGTCGTCCAGGTCGGTACCAACATGGGCATGGCCAGGCTGGCGGCGGAGGCGGAAGGCTGGCTCTGCAAGCCGGTCGTGGCGATCAACACCGCGCTCTACTGGTATGCCCTGCGGCACTGCGGGATCGACGACAAGATCCCCGGCTGGGGGCGCCTGCTGGTCGATTTCTGACAGGCGGCGACTGACCTACACCACGGCCGCCTCTTTCAGCGGCCGGTTCGCCGGGATCCGGGCGTAGTCGAAGGCGCTCAGGTCCAGCGTCTGATAGCCGCCGTGCACGATCAGCTCGGCGATGGCACGGCCCGCGGCCGGCGACTGCTGGATCCCGTGGCCGGAGAAGCCGTTGCAGAACAGGATGCCGTCGAGCTCCGGATGCCGGCCCAGGATCGCGTTCTGGTCGAAGCCGTTGTAGTCGTAGAGCCCGGCCCAGGCGCGGTTCAGCTTGATCGCCTCGAAGGCCGGGATCCGGTGCGCCAGGGTCGGCCAGATCACCTCCTCGAACGGCGCGTAGTCGTCGCTGAAGTCCTCGATCTCCGGATCGTCATCTTCCGGCGGCGAGATCAGGCCCAGGTACTGACCGCTTTCCGGTCGGGCCACCGCCCCGGTCGGATCGATCGTCAGCGGCATCGCCGACAGGTCCTCGCGGCAGTCGAAGACATAGGTCATCCGCTTGCGCGGGCCGACCGGCAGTTCGATGCCGGCGCTGGCGGCCAGCGCCCCGGCGCGCCAGCCGGCGCAGTTGACCACGGTGCCGGCGGCGATGCGCCCGCCCGACGCCAGGCTGACGCCGTCGATGCGGTCGCCGCTGCGGCTCAGCGCCGCGACCTCGTCGTGGCGGAAGTGGGCGCCCTGCACGCGCGCCTTGCGGCGGAAGGCGTGCAGCACCGCATGCGGGTCGAGCCAGCCCTCGTCGGCGGTGCCCAGGTTGCCGATGGCGACGCCGTCGGTGTTCAGCCAGGGATAGCGCGTCGCCAGCGCGTCGGGGTCGAGCAGCTCGACGGCGGCGCCCAGGCCGATCTGGGTCGCGTGCACCGCGCGCAGCGCGTCGGCATGGTCGTCATCGACCAGGAACAGATAGCCCTGCTCGCGGAAGCCCAGCGCCGGCACCTCGCCGTCGACGGCCAGGGTCTCCTCGGCCCGCTTGAAGAAGCCGGCGTTGAACTGGGCCATGCGGATGTTCTCCGGCGTGGAGAACTGCTGGCGCACGCCGCCCCAGGAGCGGGTGGTCGAACAGAACTCGTAGGAGGGATCGCGCTCGACCACCAGCACCCGGCCGTCGAAGCCGGGATCGGCGGTGAGGAAGCTGGCCACGGCGCAGCCCATGACGCCACCGCCGGCAATGACCACATCGAAGTGTTCCGTCATCGCCGGGAGGTTACGTGAGGCGGCGGGCCATGTCATGCTTCGGCGCAGAAACGAAAAAGGGAGGTGCGTCATGGCGGAGATCCGCGAGGTCGCCTCGGGCCTGCGTTTTCCGGAGGGGCCGATCGCCTTGCCCGACGGCGATGTGCTGCTGGTCGAGATCGCCCGCGGCACCCTGAGCCGAGTCAGGCCGGACGGCACGGTCGAGGTGGTGGCGGAGACCGGCGGTGGCCCCAACGGCGCCGCCGTGGGTCCCGACGGCGCGGTCTATGTCTGCAACAACGGCGGCTTCCGCTGGCACGAAAAGAACGGCCGGCTGCTGCCCGGCTACCAGGACGACGACTATTCCGGCGGCCGCATCGAGCGTGTCGACCTCGCCACCAGCCGGGTCGAGGTGCTCTACAGCGAATGCGACGGGGTGGCGCTGCGCGGCCCCAACGACCTGGTGTTCGACCGCGACGGCGGATTCTGGTTCACCGACCACGGCAAGATCCGCAAGCGCGACGAGGACCGCACCGGCGTGTTCTATGCCCGCGCCGACGGCAGCTTCATCACCGAGGCGGTGTTCCCCGTGCACGGGCCCAACGGCATCGGCCTGTCGCCGGACGAAAGCACCCTTTACGTCGCCGAGACCCCGACCGCGCGGCTGTGGGCCTATGATATCACCGGCCCGGGCGAGATCGCCCGCGGCCGCGGCGAGGCGCCGTGGCAGCCGGGACGGCTGCTCGCCGGCATGAGCGACTACCGCTTCTTCGATTCCCTCGCCGTCGACGGCGGCGGCAACGTCTGTGTCGGCACCATCGTCAAGGGCGGCATCACCGTCATCGCCGCCGACGGCAGCGGTGCCGAGCACGTGCCGGTGCCGGGCGACATGTACGCCACCAACATCTGCTTCGGCGGCCCGGATCTGCGCACCGCCTACATAACCCTGTCATCGACCGGCAGGCTGGTGGCGATTGACTGGCCGCGGCCCGGCCTGCCGCTGAACTTCCTCAACACCTGAGAGGTCCCATGTCCCAGTTCACGATCGAGCGCGATGGCGCCGTCGCCATCGTCAGCTTCACCAATCCGCCCGACGGCTATATGGACAACGCCAGCGTGCCCGAGCTGTCGGCACTGGTCGACGAACTGGAACGCGACGAAGAGGTACGGGCGGTGGTGTTCACCGGAGCGCAGGACGGCGTGTTCATCCGCCACTACTCGATCGTCGATCTCGAGGCCCGGGCAACGCTGATGCAGGAGCAGGGCGTGCGTATCGACCTGGCCCACACCATCGTCGAGCGCGACCTGCACACCACTTATCGCCGCATCGAGGACAGCCCCAAGGCCTACGTCGCCGCGATCAACGGCACCGCCATGGGCGGCGGTTTCGAACTGGCCCTGCGCTGCGACATCCGTGTCGTCCAGGACGGCGACCACTGGCTCGGCCTGCCGGAGATCAACCTCGGCCTGCTGCCCGGGGCCGGCGGCACCCAGAAGCTGGGCCGGCTGGTCGGCGAGACCCGGGCGCTGGAGCTGATGCTGATGGGCCGCACCGTGCGCCCGCACGAGGCCGCCGAGCTCGGCCTGGTGACCGAGTGCGTCGACGGCCCCGTGCTGCCGCGGGCCCTCGACTATGCGCGCGAACTGGCCGGCAAGCACCCGCGCGCGCTCGCCCACATCAAGTGGCTGACCCGCAACGCCGCCCGCATGGACCCCTTGCGCGGCCTGGCCGAGGAACGCACGCGCTTCGCCGACCTGATGACCACGGAAGAGACGCTGTCGCTGATGCGCGAGATGAATGATGGCAAGCGCGACATCCGCGACCGCTGAGGGCGGTGGCACACTGAGAAATGGCGTAGGGGCGGATCGCAGACCCGCTCCTTCCGCAGATCAGTTAGGCCGCGCGCCTCACGTGATATGCGCGCCGCGGGTTTCCACGTAGACAGAGTGGAATGTGCGCGCACCGCACCCGACCGTCGTCCCCGCGTACGTGTCGGGTTGCGCGGGATTGTTTTGACGGAGCTGGCGTAGTCAGAGGTATCTCGTTTCTCAGGGAGCGCCTCGGATCATGCACGTAAAACTGCACGCCAATGCGACCACCACGCCGAAGATCAGGGCCT
>Ga0209458_1000059_pt1 | contig 65998 bp, 53 predicted proteins | sample WorMetLIZAISLAND_FD_187411 | JGI IMG/M metagenome (GOLD analysis project Ga0209458, IMG submission 187411) | Marine gutless worms symbiont microbial communities from Max Planck institute for Marine Microbiology, Germany - Inanidrilus manae... ...
CGCTGATGCTGAAGGCGATCCACGCTCAGGAGTGCCGCGCAGCAGCCCGGGCCAAGGCCGACGAGGTCATCGCCAAGCTGAAGGCCATGCGGCTTGCCAAGGTGGCCACATGGCTCGAGGAGACGGTTGACGAGACCCTGGTTTACTACGCCTTCCCAAACGAACACTGGCGCCGGATCAGGACCAACAACCCACTGGAGCGCATCATGCGCGAAATCCGACGGAGGACCCGTGTGGTCGGCGCCTTTCCAGATGGTCAATCGGCTCTCAACCTGGCCGCGGCCAGATTGAGGCACATCGCCGGCACCAAGTGGTCGAGCAAGCGCTATATGAATATGAACCTACTCAAACAGCACAAAATGAGTGCCTGACGGGACAGGCCGCCAACCCCAAAGTGCGAAAGAATCTAGACACTACCCATGGGTCTTCGCCGCCGGAGCCGGAGATTATGTAGGAAGGCACTGTTTCTGAAGAATGTCGGGTTCGGAGGCCTGTTGTTTCAGATGTTTCAAAGGCAGCTTTATCGAGAATTTTCGCTCGCCCTATCAACGAAAGCGACGGGGCGTTGAAAAAAATTGCCGGGCCGTAAGGCCCGGCAAGTTGAACAGGGAGGCTTCACGTCTGGGAGACGTAGGGTCCGAAGACCCTTATCCGGGTATTGCGCCCGGATGACGATCCCGGCGTGAAGCCGGGAAACTCATTGATGCTGCAACGCAACATCACGACTATCAATTTAGGATTTTCGGATTTGATGTCTAGGTGAATTCGATCAGTGGAGCCATGCGCCTTTTGCATAGCTGAAAAATATTTGCACAACAGATGGTTACGGCACGTCTTCCAAGATTAAAACTTGGACTGAGCAACTTGTCTGAGGAGGAAATCGCGGAAAACGGAGATCCGGCGGGTCGCTCGAACCTCTTCCGGGTAGACGAAATAGGCGTCGATCTGCGGGCCCTGCAGCTCTTCCAGGACGCTCACCAGCTCGTTGCCCTCCTGCACCATATAGTCCGGCAGGGCGCCCAGGCCGGCCCCGCTCTGTATCACCCGCATCAGGGCATAGGCGTTGTTGACGGTCATGGAGGGCGCGCGCATCGGCTCGTTGTCGCGGCCCACCTTGAGCAGCCAGTTGACCTCCGGGACCGGCGGCTTGGTATCGTTGCCGTAAACGATCACCCGGTGGTTGTCGATCTCCTGCACCGTGCGCGGCAGCCCGTGCTTCTTGATGTAGTTCGGCGCCGCGTAGACGTGCATGTGGAAGGTCAGCAAGTGGCGTTGGATCAGATCGGCCTGGCGCGGCGGCGTGAAGCGCACGGCCACGTCGGCCTCGCGCATGGAGAGATCGAGCTCCTGGTCGGTCAGGATCATGTGCACCTCGATCTCCGGATAGACCTCCATGAACTCCCGCATGCGCGGCGCCAGCCAGGTCGAGCCGAAGGCGACGGTGGTGGTGATCTTGAGCGGGCCCTTCGGCCGGTCCTTGCTTTCCGCGAGCTGCGCCTCGGTCATGGCCAGCTTGCCGAAGACATCGTGCGCCGTGCGGTACAGCAGCTCGCCCTGCTCGGTCAGGATCAGGCCGCGCGCATGACGATGGAACAGCGGCACGCCGAGGCTCTCCTCGAGGGCGCTGATCTGCCGGCTGACCGCCGACTGGCTGAGGTTGAGCTGCTCTCCGGCATGGGTGAAGCTGCCGGCTTCCGCCACCGCGTGGAAGATCCGCAGCTTGTCCCAATCCATCATTGCGTCGTTTCCCTCCGCCGGCGGACAGAGCCCGCCTGCGGCACCCATTTGTTACGTGATCGGCCCGGCAAAGAGACAGTGCCCCCGAAAGTAAGCCGGGCGCGCCGATTATAGAAGCGCTCTGACTGCTTGTCTTTCGCCGCGGGGGCCTGGATCTAGCTCGTTCTGAGCCCCAAGCCGTTACTGTGCGGCCCGGGCCGCCGCGGCCTCCATCTCGGCCAGGAAACGCTCCGCCTCAAGGGCCGCCATGCAGCCCATGCCCGCGGCGGTCACCGCTTGGCGGAAGACCTTGTCCTTCACGTCGCCGGCCGCGTAGACGCCGGGAACGGCGGTCGCCGTCGAATCGGGCTTGGTCAGGATATAGCCCTCGTCGTCCATCTCGAGTTTGCCCTGGAACAGCTTGGTCGCCGGGTCGTGGCCGATCGCCACGAAGACGCCGTCGACCTTCAGGTCGCTCAGCGCGCCGCTCTTGACGTTCTTGACGCGCAGGCCACTGACGCCCGGCGGGTCCGACTCGCCGAGCACTTCTTCGGCGACGTGGTCCCAAAGCACCTCGATCTTGGGGTTCTGGAACAGGCGGTCCTGCAGGATCTTCTCGGCGCGCAGCTCGTCGCGGCGATGCACCACCGTCACCTTGGAGGCGAAGTTGGTCAGGAAGATCGCCTCTTCGACCGCGGTATTGCCGCCGCCGATGACCGCAACTTCCTTGTCCCGATAGAAGAAGCCGTCGCAAGTGGCGCAGGCCGAGACGCCGAAGCCGCGGAACTTGGTCTCGCTCTCCAGACCGAGCCAGCGGGCCTGGGCGCCGGTGCAGATGATCAGGGTATCGCCGCTGTAGACCGCGCCGGAGTCGCCGACGCAGCGGATCGGCCGGGCCTGCAGGTCGACCTCGACGATGGTGTCGGAGACCATTTTGGTGCCGACATGCTCCGCCTGGCCCTTCATTTGCTCCATCAGCCAGGGCCCCTGGATCACCTCGGCGAAGCCCGGATAATTCTCCACATCGGTGGTGATCGAAAGCTGGCCGCCCGGCTCCAGCCCCTGCACCAGCATGGGCGCCAGGTTGGCCCGCGCCGCATAGATCGCCGCCGTGTAGCCGGCCGGGCCGGAGCCCAGGATCAGAACCTTGCTGTGATGCTGCTCTGCCATCTCGTCATCCCCGGAAAGCTAACCGGACTCTGCCCCAACCTGCCGACCCGCTCCAGAACATAGGCACGCCCCCCAAGGCTGACAAGCGGGCGCCTGTGGGGGTGGTTTCGTTGCCGGGCGGCGCCTCGATTGGCTCGGAAGACGCCTCAGAAGCCGAACATGTGGTCGAAGCTGAAGGCGGCCTCACCGCTCAAGAGGCCGTGATAGCCGAACAGCCGGCAGGTGGTATCGCGGATCAGCACGTAGGCGCCGTCGCCGGCGCTCTGCAGCGCCTCGGCGCCGAAAACCTCCGAGGCACGCCACAGCAGCGAGCCGCCGCAGGCTATCGCGACGACCTCCTCGGCGATCACGCCGCCGTTGCGGTCGTGCAGGACGAGACGGGTTTCGCTCTTTTCGTGCCAGGGGGTCGAGGCCGGATAGATCAGGTGGCAGAGCGTGTCGTAGGGCGCCGATCCGAGCCGCAGGAAGAGCCGCGTCGACAGCCCCGGCGCCGGCCCGGCGTAGGACTGAGGCTCGCCCTTGTAGGTCAGCACCGCGTTGAACATATGGGCGCCGAAGCTGGTCTCGGCGCTGTGGCCGGAAAGCTTGTCCTCGTAGCGGAACAACCCGTGCAGCCAGCCGTCGGCCTCGCTGCCGGCGGCGAAGTCGTAGACCAGCTCCACGTGACCCCAGGTCTGTTCCTGCCAGGCACCGTTGCCGTTTGCCGAGCCGCCCCCGTTGGCTGCACCGTTTGAGGGCCAGAGATTGCTCAGGTCGAGCACGCGCTCGTGGGAGCGATCAAGGCAGCCGAAGGATTCGATCGCGACCTCGCGGCCTTCCCGATCGTACAGCAGGGCGGCAAGCGGCAAGGTCCGCTGGCTGTTCGCCATCGGCGTCGGCAGCACGATCGAGCGAAAACGCTCCAACGGCAGGACCGGTGCCGGCAGGACGAAGCCCTTGCCCATCAGGTTGGCGAGCTCCGGTATCCGGGGGTCGGGCTTGAGGTCGACCCGCTCAACGTTGACATGGGCGATGCGGCTGTGGCCGTTGTCGGCGAAAACCTCGTAGCGCGGCCGTACCATGTGCTTGCCGGCTTGCACCTCGATTTGCTGCGGCCAGCGCGCCTTTGGCAGCAGCTCCTGTGTATCCAGCGCATAGCTGCCGAAGGCCGGGATCTCGCGCTCCAGCCGCACGATCTCGTCCCGGCCCATCAAGTTCAGGCCGAGCGTGCCGGCGGGGATCGCCACCGGGTGGCTGTTCTGCACCCAGAGCACGACCCGTTCGCCTTCCTTGGGTGCCGGCAGACCCGCGTAGAGGTCGGAGGGCCAGGAGTTGGCATCGTGCGTACAGGACAGCTCGGCCTCGGCCTCGCCGTAGGTGTCGAGCGCGTACTTGACCACGTCGTGTCCGGCGATCCGCGTGACGTGGACGAAAAGCTGCCCTGTGAAGGGGTCGAGGTCGAAGCGGCGGCGGATCTCGGCGCTGTCGATCACGATGGTGCCGTTGGCGCCCGGCAGATCCTCATGCCAGGAGGCCAGGACCGCGCCCTCGCCGTCGAACAGGCAGCACCACATCGCCGGATCCTTGGCGCCGTAGCCGGACCAGTAGTTCGCCGTCACCACGCGAGTGTGCTGCTCCTCGGTCTCGCGGAAGAAGGCGAAGTTGGTGGCGAAATTGAGAGGATCGAGATAGCTCCGCTTGTTGGTGCGCATGTCCACCGGCAGGGCCATCGCATCCAAGCTGACGGCCTCTGCGCCGTTCGGCAGCAGGTGCCGGATGTGATCGATCAGGCGCTCGGCGTCGAAAGCTATGACCAGCAGCCGCGAAATCCTCGCGGTGGGCAGCTCGGTGACCGGCTGCGCTGCGTGCCCGAACAGGCTCTTGCCGATATCTTCGAAGTCCTGGACGTAAAGGCCGGCGATCTCCAGGCGCGTCAGGTCGTAGAGCTCCGCGAAGGGCCGCGCGAAGCCGAGCGGATCGTAGATCGCAACCGGTCCGGCGTCGGCGAGCTCGTCGAGCAGCTTCGCGGCCGACCAACCGGCCATGGGATGGCCGATCGCCTTGTAGAAGGCGTTGCCGCCCTTGACGTTGCTGAAGGTTTCGATGCGAAGGGCCATGGCGGCAGAACTCTCGCAAGAGGGGTCGCGCCGGACCGCAGTCGGCGCCCATGAGGGGAACCGGGACTACTTATGCCTTGCGACCGGAAAGATCAATCGGCCCCGCCGACTCCGACTTGTGCCTGCTCGACTTGGGGCTGCGTCGCAGCGGGCAAACCGAGCCGGCACCGGATCTCAGCGGCGACGCCCTCGGTTTCGCGCAGCGGCGGGTAGTGCCAGTGTTCGAGCCGCCCAGCGAAGGGCCGGACTATGCCGCTTTCCTGCATAGCCTCGTGAAAGTCGCGGAACTTCGCGGTGCCGCCGGCGACCTCAGCGATATGGACGGGCTTTCCGGTAAAGGCGGCTTCGCAGATCATGTTGACCGAATCGCCGGTTACCACGAAGGCGTCGGCCAGCCCCAGGATTCCCAAGTAGGGGTTGTCGCCTTGGCCGTCCCAGATGTAGGCCGGCAGTCCGGCCAGAGCTTCGCGCAGGATCGCCATGGTGCGGGCTTCGGTGCGCCGTGACGGCGTCACCATCAGCCCGATGCCCTGGCTGCGCGCCAGGCTTGCCAATCCCGCTCCGAGCTTCTGCGCCAGCCGATCAGGCAGGCTGTGCACCCGGCTCTTGCCGCCGATCAGGACCCCCACGCGCGGCTTGGGAAGGGCGTCCACCTCTGGCGCCAGCTGCGCGGCGGCGACCGCCAGCCGCGTCTCGCTCAGACCGTGCAAAGAGCCCTGCGTTGTGATCACGTTGGGGCCCGTCAGGCCGTCGTGCGCCGGAGCGATGACGATGTCGAAGCGGTCCAGGCTGACCTTCGGGTCTTGGATCTGGATCGTGATCGTGCGTCCGCCGCTCGCCCGACGGATCGCCAGGTTCGGCGCTACCGCCAGGCGGCCGGTGCCGATTACCAGGTCGGGCCAGGGTGGCGCCAGGCGGTCGCCGGAGGGGTCGAGGGCGCGCAGCGGATTGCGCCAGAAGGCCGGCGGCAGCCAGCGCCAAGGCGCGCGCGCCCGGATCCGCTTGATCACCGGATCGAAGCCCAGGGCCTCGGCCAGCCCGCGGCATTGGACTTCGATGCCGACTCGGCCGTCGCTCACCACCCAACAGCTTGAAAGACTTCTCAAAACCCGTTCACTCATGGCGCCGGACTATCGCCCCGGCCGGCGCTTCTGGCAAGCCCGCGACTGCGAATTGCCGGCCGGGATCGGGCTTGCGACACTTGCGTCTTGGCGGCCCCTGGCGTGCTGGGTAATATCCTTTCGCAGTGGCTGCCTTGCGGGCATGTTCCGTAACCGGAGGACTTCGATGCGCCGTGTCAAGCTGGACCGGATCGATCTGCGCATTCTGAGAGACCTGCAAGACGAGGGCCGCATGACCAATGTGGAGCTGGCGCGCCGGGCCGGCATCTCGGCGCCGCCCTGTCTGCGGCGCGTCCGCGCGCTGGAGGAAGCGGGCTTCGTGCGCGGCTACCACGCCGATTTGAACGGCGAGAAGCTCGGTTTCGAGGTCATGTTCATGGCGCTCGTCGGCCTCGACAGCCAGTCCGAGGTGGTGCTTACCGCCTTCGAGGAGCTTATGGCCGAATGGCCGGAGGTGCGCGAGTGCCATATGGTGCGCGGCGCGGGGGACTTCCTGCTGAAGATCGTGGCGCGCAACACCGCTCATGAGAACCAGCTCACCACAAAGCTCACCTCGGCGCCGCACGTGGCGACGGTGCAGACGATTCAAGTGATCCGTACGGCCAAGAGGATACCGGGCGTGCCGGTGGACACCGAAGCCCCCGAGCTGGCGGACTAGCCGGGCGCCAGCGCCTTCCGAAACGGCCGCAGGCCTCCTTAGAGGTAGCGGACCTTCATGATTTCATAGACTTTTTCGCCCTTGGGCGTGGATACCTCGACGGAATCGCCGGTGCTCTTGCCGATGATTGCCCTGGCCAGCGGTGAGGTGATGGCGATGCGGCCGTCCTTGACGTCCGCCTCCAGCTCGCCGACCAGCTGATAGGTCAGCTCTTCGTCGGTGTCTTCGTCGATCACGGTGACCGTGGCGCCGAATTTCACCGTATCCCCCGAAAGCTTCGACACGTCGATGACCTCGGCGCGCGAGATCTTGTCCTCCAGCTCGGCGACGCGCCCCTCGATAAAGGACTGACGTTCTCGTGCCGCGTGATACTCGGCGTTCTCGGATAGATCCCCATGCTCGCGCGCTTCAGCGATGGAGCGAATGACTTCCGGGCGCGCAACGGTCTTGAGCTGTCTGAGCTCTTCTTCCAGCCGCGTCAATCCGGCGGCTGTTGTCGGCATCTTATCGTTCATGCAAGTCCACTCGATGCGTATTAGGCGCAAAAAAAGCCGTTAAAGACGCGAAGAAAGGCGCAGCGGAGCCCCCTCCCGCACCCTAGAACGACCCCTTAAAATAGGATTGCAGGGGGGCCACTTCAAGATGACCGGCTTCCAGGGCCGTGATCGCCTGAACCGCTGCCTGGGCGCCGGGTACCGTGGTGTAGTAAGGGATCTTGTTGATCAGCGCGGTGCGCCGCAGGGCGAAGGAGTCGGCGATCGCCTTGGCTCCCTCGGTGGTGTTGATGACCAGCTGTACGTCGCCCGATTTCATGGCGTCGACGATGTGCGGCCGGCCTTCGCGTACCTTGTTGATGCGCTTCACATCGACGCCGGCCTCGTGGAGGACGCGGGCCGTGCTGCGGGTCGCGATGATCTTGAAGCCTATGGCGCTCAGCGCCTGGCCGACCGGCACCATGGCGTCCTTGTCGCTGTCCTTGACCGAGATGAAAACGGTTCCGGCCCTCGGCAGGTCGACCCCGGCGCCGAGCTGCGACTTCAGGAAGGCGCCGGAGAAGTCCCGGGCCAGGCCCATGACCTCACCGGTCGACTTCATCTCCGGGCCGAGCATGATGTCGACACCGGGGAAGCGGGCGAAGGGGAAGACCGATTCCTTGACGGCTACGTGATCGGCCTGGCTGCGCTCGAGATCGAAGCCGGCGAGTGTCTCGCCGGCCATGACGCGCGCTGCGATCTTGGCGATCGGCAGGCCGCTGGCCTTGGCGACGAAGGGCACGGTGCGGCTCGCCCGCGGATTGACCTCGATGATGTAGATATCGTCGTTCTGGACGGCGAACTGCACGTTCATCAGGCCGATCACGCCGAGGCCTTCGGCCAGCAGGCGGGTCTGCCGCTCGATCTCCTCGACCACCTCGGACTTCAGGCTGTGCGGTGGCAGGGAGCAGGCCGAATCGCCGGAATGGATACCGGCTTCCTCGATGTGCTCCATGATGCCGGCGATATAGACATCATGGCCGTCGGACAGCGCGTCCACATCGACCTCGGTGGCGGCGCGCAGGTAGTGATCGATCAGCACCGGGTTGCGGCCTGAGACCTTGACCGCGGAACCGATGTAGCGCAGCAGCTGGGCTGAGTCGTGGACGATTTCCATGGCCCGGCCGCCCAGCACGTAAGAGGGGCGGATCAGCACCGGATAGCCGATGCGCTCGGCGATCGCGACCGCCTCCTCGGCGTTCATCGCCGTGCCGTTGGCCGGTTGGCGCAACTCCAGGCGGGCGAGCAGCTGTTGAAAGCGCTCACGGTCCTCGGCCAGGTCGATGACGTCCGGCGGCGAGCCTAGGATCGGGATCTCGGCCGCCTCCAGGGCGTGCGCGAGCTTCAGCGGCGTCTGACCGCCGAACTGCACGATCACACCCTTGAGGTTGCCCTTGCGTTGCTCGACGCGGGCGATCTCGACCACGTCCTCGGCGGTCAGCGGCTCGAAGTAGAGGCGGTCCGAGGTGTCGTAGTCGGTCGAGACGGTCTCGGGGTTGCAGTTGACCATGATGGTCTCGTAGCCGGCCTCTTTCAGAGCGTAGGCGGCGTGGACGCAGCAGTAGTCGAACTCTATGCCCTGGCCGATGCGGTTCGGCCCGCCGCCCAGGATCATCACCTTCTCGCGCTCGCTCGGATCGGCCTCGCAATCGGCCTGGCCGTTGGCCCCGCTGCCGTTGGCCAGGGCGTAGCCGGTTTCGTAAGTCGAATACATATACGGCGTCGCCGAGGGGAACTCGCCGGCGCAGGTGTCGATCCGCTTGAACACGGGATCGGAGCCCGCGGCACGCCGCCGCGCGGTTACGGCCGCCTCCTCGGCCGCGGTGAGCTCGGCGAGGCGCGCGTCGGAGAAGCCCAGCTGCTTGAGCGCTAGCAGCGCGTGGGGATCGTCCGGCAGACCCTCCTCGCGCAGCGCCTGCTCGGCCGCGACGATGGCGGCGATCTGCTCCAGGAACCAGGGGTCGATCTTGGTCGCGGCATGGATCGAGTCCAAATCCACACCATGGCGCAGTGCCTGGGCCACGAGGAGTAGGCGGTCGGGTGCGCTCTTGGTCAGCTCGGTCAGGACAATATCCTGGTCGATACTGCCGTCATCGCGCCGTGCTTCTGCGATATCGACTTCATTCAGGCCGCTCAGTCCGGTCTCCATGGATCGCAGCGCTTTCTGCAGCGATTCGCCGAAAGAACGCCCGACCGCCATGGCCTCGCCGACCGACTTCATCGAGGTGGTCAGGATCGGCTCGGTGCCTGCGAACTTCTCGAAGGTGAAGCGCGGCATCTTGGTGACCACATAGTCGATGGTTGGCTCGAAGGAGGCCGGCGTGACGCGTGTGATGTCGTTGTCGAGCTCGTCCAGCGTGTAGCCGACCGCAAGCTTGGCGGCGACCTTGGCGATTGGGAAGCCGGTCGCCTTGGAGGCCAGCGCCGAGGAGCGCGAGACCCGCGGGTTCATCTCGATCACCACCATCTCGCCGGTCTCCGGGTCGATGGCGAACTGCACGTTGGAGCCGCCGGTGTCGACGCCGATCTCGCGCAGGCAGTCGATCGAGGCGTTGCGCATGATCTGGTATTCCTTGTCCGTGAGGGTGAGCGCCGGGGCGACGGTCACCGAATCGCCGGTGTGAATACCCATGGGATCGACGTTCTCGATCGAGCAGACGATGATGCAGTTGTCGGCGCGGTCGCGCACGACCTCCATCTCGAACTCCTTCCAGCCCAGCACCGACTGCTCGACCAGTACCTCGCGCACCGGCGAAGCGTCGATGCCGCCCATCACCACCGCCATGTATTCATCGCGGTTGTAGGCGATGCCGCCTCCGGTGCCGCCCAGGGTGAAGGAGGGACGGATGATGGCCGGCAGTCCGACGGTCTTGAGCGCCTCCTTGGCCTCGTCTTCGGTTGCCACCACGACGCTGCGCGGCATCTGCAGGCCGATGTTGGTCATGGCCTGACGGAACAATTCGCGGTCCTCGGCGCGGGCGATCGACAGGCGATCGGCCCCGATCAGCTCCACGTTGTTGCGCGCCAGGGTCTCGTTGTCGGCCAGCGCCATGGCGACGTTGAGGCCGGTCTGCCCGCCCATGGTTGGCAGCAAGGCATCGGGCTTCTCGCGTTCGATGATGCGGGCGACCACCTCGGGTGTGATCGGCTCGACGTAGGTGGCGTGCGCAAGGCCCGGGTCGGTCATGATGGTGGCCGGGTTGGAGTTCACCAGGATGACCCGGTAGCCCTCCTGCTTCAGCGCCTTGCAGGCCTGCGCGCCGGAATAGTCGAACTCGCAAGCCTGCCCGATCACGATCGGCCCGGCCCCGATGATCAGGATGGAGTCTATGTCGGTACGTTTGGGCATGGGACTCTTTTACTTGCCCGCCTTGTGCGCCTCGATGTTGGCGACGAAGCGTTCGAAGAGGTAGTGGCTGTCCTGCGGGCCGGGGGAGGCTTCCGGATGGTACTGCACCGAGAAGATCGGCTTGCCGGTCACCTTGAGGCCTTCGTTGGAGCCGTCGAAGAGGGAGACGTGGGTCGGCACCACGCCTTCGGGCAAGGCCGCATCGACCACCACGAAGCCGTGGTTCTGGCTGGTGATTTCGACCCGGCCGGTCTCCAGGTCTTTGACCGGCTGGTTTGCGCCGCGGTGGCCGAGGTGCATCTTCTCGGTCCGCGCGCCGAGCGCCAGCGCCAGGATCTGATGGCCGAGGCAGATGCCGAAGATCGGTAGGCCCGTCGCGATCAGGTTCTTAACGATCGGCACGGCGTAGATGCCGGTCGCCGCCGGGTCGCCGGGGCCGTTCGAGAGGAAGATGCCGTCCGGCTGGTGGTGCAGGATCTCCTCCGCCGTGGCCGTGGCCGGCACCACCGTGACGTGGCAGCCGAGCGTCGCCAGGCAGCGCAGGATGTTGCGCTTGGCGCCGTAGTCGATCGCCACCACCCGGTGCTTGGGCGACTCGAGCCGGCCATAGCCCTGGCCCAGCGCCCAGCGGGTCTCGCTCCAGTCGTAGGTCTGGCGGCAGGTCACCTCGCCGGCCAGGTCCATTCCCTCCAGGCCGGGCCAGGCCGCCGCCTCCTGGCGCAAGACCGCCGTGTCGGGCAGGCCGTCGGTGACATGGCCGAGGGCGCCATTGGGCGCGCCCAAATCGCGGATTCGGCGGGTGAGCGCGCGCGTGTCGATGCCGCTGAGCCCGATCAGGTTCTGGCTGCGCAGCCAAGCGTCGAGGTGCTGGGTCGCGCGCCAGTTGGATGGATTGGTGATGTCGGCGCGCAGCACCACGCCGCGCACCGCCGGAGTCGTGGTCTCGATATCCTCGGGGTTGCTGCCGACGTTTCCAATGTGCGGGAAGGTGAAGGTGATGATCTGCCCGGCATAGGAAGGATCGGTGATGATCTCCTGGTAGCCGGTAATCGAGGTGTTGAAGCAGACCTCGCCCACCGTCGTGCCGGTCGCGCCCAGGCCGCGTCCCCAGAACAGCGTTCCATCGCCCAGCACCAAGGCCGCATTGCTCCCCGGCGGTGCCGCAGAAAGGGAGGCCCCGGTCCGGTCGGACGGGGCGGTGGCGGGCGCTAAGTCGTTCATCAGGAACGTCCCTTACGGAACCGGACCCTCGCCAGTAAGGGCCCTTGTCCGCACTTGGCCGAGCGGCGGGCCGGGGCTCGCGCAGCGCGACGAGGACCCCGAGGCCGGCAACTTCACATTAAGAAACGGGCTTCTATATAAGAGCCGTCAGACCCCCACTCGGCGCCCTGACGGCGGCCTCTGTTTAAGCGAAAGACAGCTCGGGGTCAAGCGGAACACTTTCTGGATTTTTTATTTAAATCAGCATCTTATGGGGAAAGCAGAGTCTTTTGCCATTTGCTGCCATATTGGCTAGGCTCGGTCTCTCCCCGAAAGCTTGGGAATCTCGGACATGTTGCGTACACGCCTGAACGACGACCTCAAGGAAGCCGTCAAAGCACAGGATAAGTGCGAGGTGGCGACCCTGCGGCTGATCCTGGCCGCCCTCAAGGATCGCGATATCGCGGCGCGCAGCAGCGGCAACTGCGACGGCATCGGCGAGGAGGAGATCCTCGAGATGCTGAACAAGATGGTCCGGCAACGCCGCGACTCGATCAAGCTCTACGAGGAGGGCGGCCGGCCCGAGCTGGCCGAAAAGGAGCGCAAGGAGATCGCTGTGATCCAGCAGTTCCTGCCCAAGCAGCTCGGTGAGGACGAGATGCGCGGCGCCGTGGGCGAGGTGATCGGCGAGCTCGATGCCCATACCATCAAGGACATGGGCCGTGTCATGGGCACTCTGAAAGAGCGCTTCGCCGGCCGCATGGACTTTTCCAAGGCCAGCGCCGTGGTCAAGGAACGACTGGCTTAGGGTCCTCGCCCTCGCGTCTCAGCCGCACTCGGCGACCGCGAAGCCGTAGTCGCCTCTGTTGTGGGCATAGCCGGCGACAACTTCGTCGATTCTCCCTGAGGCGATGTCCGCCTCCAAGTGTTGCAGCCCATCGCGAAGCTCGCCCGGCTCGCAGAATTTGGCGAATCCGGACGTGCCACGGCGGAACTCCGCGTCGAGGTAGAGTGCCGGGCGGTGTTTGCCGGCATAGAGCATGAGATCCACCGGGTCTGGCGGCACGTCCCAGGGTTCATAGGCAAGGAAACGGAAGCCGGCGGCCGCCAGGTCGCCGCGGAGTGTCGCCAGGCTCGGCATAATCCGGCCGGAGCGCGCGATCATCTCCGGAAAGTAGTGGTTCAGCCAGTAGCCGCTTTCCTGCTCCGGCGTTGCCGTGAAGATCACGAAGCGGCCGCGCACCAGCACGCGCCGGACCTCGGCGAAAGCGGCCGCTTTGTCGGGAAAGTGGTGGATTGCAAGGCTGCAGACTGCGCCCTGGAAGGCGTCGTCGGCAAACGGCAGGGCCAGAGCATCGCCCTGGCACCAAGGCACCTGCGGCGCCTTGGCCCGCGCCGCCTGCAGCATGGAAGCGGCGCGGTCGAGGCCGACCAACGCGATGCCCTTTTGGCTGAGCATCGCCGTGTAGTTGCCGGTGCCGCAGGCCAAGTCTAGGTACCGCTCATCGGCCTTGGGCGCTAGGTGGTGACGAAGGCGCGCGGCGATGCGCGGATCGGGCCGCCGGGTGGTGTCGTAGCCGACCCCGATCGAGTCGTAGAGCGCGTCCATGGACCAAACGATAGCATTTGTTGGAAAGCACGGGACCATGCCAAGTGTTTATCCCCGCTATGCATTTCTTTCTCAGAGGGTTATCCCACCTCTATCCCCTGGTTATCCCACGAACCGTTCACCGCGACTTTTGCCGTGGTCATGGAACCTTGGGCTTCGTCGCCGCAGCTCTGCTAAAGTGTGCCGTCCAAACTCATAGTCGTTGCGTAATGGCCTTTCCGCCCGAGTTTCTCGACGAGATCCGCGCCCGCGTGCCCCTGGCCGAGGTGATCGGCCGGAGGGTGCGTTTGCAGAAGCGCGGGCGCGAGCACAGCGGGCTCTGCCCCTTCCACAACGAGAAGTCGCCCTCCTTCACGGTCAGTGAGGACAAGGGCTTCTATCACTGCTTCGGCTGCGGCGCGCATGGTGACGTGATCGGCTTCGTCATGCGCGCCGAGGGACTGTCGTTCCCCGAGGCGGTCGAGCGCCTGGCCGGCGAGGCCGGCCTCGCCGCGCCGCAAAGCTCGCCGGAGGAACGCGCGGCGGAACAGCGCCGAGCCGGCCTGCTCGAGGTGCTAGAGGCGGCGGCCGGCTGGTTCGAGGCGCAGCTTGCCGGCAGTGGCGGCGCCGAGGCGCGGGCCTATCTGGAACGGCGCGGCCTAACGCCGGCCACCGTCGCCGCTTTCCGCCTCGGCTACGCGCCGGATCGGCGGGGCGCACTGCGCAAGGGGCTCAACGCCCAAGGGATCGGTGACGAGCAGTTGGTGCAGGCCGGCCTGCTGAAGCGGCCCGACAGGGAGGGGCCGTCGGATGGCCCGCCAGACGGTCTGGTAGGCGGCGTCGAGGTTCTTAGAGACTACTTCTTCAACCGTATCATCTTTCCGATCGGCGACCGGCGCGGGCGGATCATCGCCTTCGGCGGCCGAGCGCTCGGCGATTCGCCGGCCAAGTACCTCAATTCCCCGGATACGCCGCTGTTCCACAAAGGGCGGGTCCTCTACAACCTGTCGCGCGCCCGCGAGGCGGCGCGCAGCGGTGGCGAGCTGCTGGTGACCGAGGGCTACATGGACGTGATCGCCCTCAGCCAAGCCGGCTTCGGCGCCGCCGTGGCGCCGCTCGGCACGGCGATCACCGAGGCTCAGATTGCCGAGCTCTGGCGCTTGGCGCGCGAGCCGGTGCTCTGCCTGGACGGCGACGCGGCCGGGCGTCGCGCCGCCTTCCGGGCGATCGAGCGCGCCCTGCCGATCCTCAAGGCCGGCTGCTCGCTGCGCTTCGCCCTGCTGCCCGAGGGCGAGGACCCGGACAGCCTGCTGCAGAGCGGCGGGGCGGCGGCTCTGCGCGAGCTGCTCGATGGCGCACAGCCGCTGGCCGAGATGCTGTGGGCGAAGGTGTTGCAGGGAGATGGGCAGCGCGGTCGTTTCGATACCCCTGAGCGCCGCGCCGCGCTCTGGAAGGCACTTACGGCGGCGATCGAGGCGATCGGCGAGCCGGAACTGAAGGACGCCTACCGGGAAGACATGGCCGAGCGCTTCGGCAAGGCCTTCGGCTACGTGCCTGGGCGCCGCGGCTGGCGCCCGAGGGGCGGCCATCGGGGAGACCGCTCCGGGGGGGCTTCACGAGGCTGGACAGCCGGCTCCGGCACGCCCTGGCGGGGGCGGGACGACCGCTTCGCGCCCAGAGGCGGCGTGGCGGCAGCGTTCCCACCGGTTTTGCACCGCCCCCCGGCACAGCAGCTGCGCCGTCGGCAGGAGCAGGTCCTGCTGGCCGCGCTGGTCAATCATCCCGAGCTCCTCGTGGAACGGGCCGAAGACCTGGTCGCCCTGACTTTCGAAAGCGAGGATTTGAGGCGCTTTTCCCAGGCCCTGCTCGACCTGGCGGCGGAGGCGCCAGACCTTGACAGCGAGGCCCTTAAGTGCCACCTCTCGAAGTTAGGTCACGCTAAGGTTCTGAGTGGGCTGCTGCACCGGCAGGTTTACGCTCAAGGTGCCTGTGCGCGGCCAGAAACGCCCATTGTGGAAGTGCGAAAGGTCTGGGACCGTGTTGCGGCGATGCAAAGGCAGCGCCAAGCCGATGCGGAGACCCTTGAGGCCGAACAGCAGTTGGCGGTTGATATGAGCGAGCAGAACCTGGTCCGGCTCCAGGCCAAGCAGCGCTTGAACGAGGGGGATAGTAGCCGGGAGATGGACTCGGACGATATCCAAGGGGCAGGGTCCCACGAGTCCGACTGACCAATTTGGGCCAAATAGTCCCAGCTGGCCAGCGCTAGCCTTTTATTAAGGTTGGCGGGCCAGATTCGTGTTTTCTTGAGGCAGGATGCGCATGGCTGCAAAGGCGAACGAGGCCGCGGAAGCGACAGAAAACCGCGAGGAATCGGGCGACGGCCCGCTGATGGATGTCATGAGCGCCGCCGTCAAGCGGATGGTGCAGAAGGCGAAGGAGCGGGGCTACGTCACCTATGACGAGCTGAACCAGGTCCTCCCGCCAGACCAGGCCTCTTCCGAGCAGATTGAAGACACCATGGCGATGTTGTCCGAAATGGGCATCAACGTCATCGAGAACGAAGAGCAGGACGACGCCAACAGCAGCGCCAGCGGCGGCGAAGAGGAGTCCAACGTCCGCGCCGCCGGCAATCTGGATGACGAGGACATCGGCCGGACCGACGACCCAGTCCGCATGTACCTGCGCGAGATGGGCTCGGTCGAGCTGCTGTCGCGCGAGGGCGAGATCGCCATCGCCAAGCGCATCGAGGCCGGCCGCGAGAAGATGATCGGCGGCATCTGCGAGAGCCCCATGACGATCCGGGCGCTGCTGGCCTGGCGCCAGGCGCTGATCGACGGCGATATCCTGCTGCGCGACATCATCGACCTGGACGCGACCTACGGCGGCGGCCCCGATGCCGAAGCGATCAACAACGCGGCCGCGGAAGTTGCCGAGGAGGACGAGGAGGCCGAGGAGGAGACCCAAGAGGCCAAGTCCGCCGATAGCCAATCCAGTGGGGGGAAGTCCGGCGAAGGCCAATCTGATGAGGATCAATCAGGCGAGGGTCAATCCGGCGAAGGCAACGGCCTAGACGACGAAGACGACGAGGCGAGCCTGTCGCTTTCGGCCATGGAGCAGGCGCTGCTGCCGCAGGTGCTGGAGACCTTCGATGCCATCGCCGGCGTCTACAAGAAGCACGCCAAGGTGCAGGAAAAGCGCCTGACCCTGATGCAAAAGGGCGAGGCGGTTCCCAAGCAGACCGAAACGCGCCACGGCAACCTGAAGGGCGAGCTGGTCGAGCTGATGGAGACGGTGCGCCTGAACAACGGCCGCATCGAGCAGCTGGTCGATCAGCTCTACGGCCTGAACAAGCGCCTGGTCGGCCTGGAAGGCAAGCTGCTGCGTTTGGCCGAGAAGTCCGGCGTCACGCGCGAGGAGTTCCTCAAGTACTATTTCGGGCGCGAGCTCGATCCACGCTGGGTGAGCCGCGTCAAGCGCCTCTCGGGCAAGGGCTGGGCCAAGTTCGCCGAACGCCATGGCGACGAGGCCAAGACGATCCGCAAGGGAATCGCCGAGGTTGCGGCGGAGACCGGTCTGCCGATCAACGAGTACCGACGCATCGTCACCACGGTCAAGACCGGCGAGCGCGAGGCGAGCCGGGCCAAGACCGAGATGGTCGAGGCCAACCTGCGCCTGGTGATCTCGATCGCCAAGAAGTACACCAACCGCGGCCTGCAGTTCCTCGACCTGATCCAGGAAGGCAACATCGGCCTGATGAAGGCGGTCGACAAGTTCGAGTACCGCCGCGGCTACAAGTTCTCGACCTACGCAACCTGGTGGATCCGCCAGGCGATCACCCGCTCGATCGCCGACCAGGCGCGCACCATCCGCATCCCGGTGCACATGATCGAGACCATCAACAAGCTGGTCCGCACCAGCCGCCAGATGCTGCACGAGATCGGCCGCGAGCCGACCCCGGAGGAGCTGGCCGAGCGCCTGGTCATGCCGCTGGAGAAGGTGCGCAAGGTCCTCAAGATCGCCAAGGAGCCGATTTCGCTCGAGACGCCGATCGGCGACGAGGAAGACAGCCACCTGGGCGACTTCATCGAGGACAAGAACGCGGTACTGCCGCTCGACGCGGCGATCCAGGCCAACCTGCGCGAGACCACGACGCGGGTACTGGCGAGCCTCACGCCGCGCGAGGAACGCGTGCTGCGCATGCGCTTCGGCATCGGCATGAACACCGACCACACCTTGGAAGAGGTCGGCCAGCAGTTCTCGGTCACCCGCGAACGCATCCGCCAGATCGAAGCCAAGGCGCTCCGCAAGCTCAAGCACCCGAGCCGGAGCCGCAAGCTGCGGAGTTTTCTGGATACCTGACGGGCGCCATCACGCGCTATTAAAAAACGGGCCGCGTTGTGCGGCCCTTTTTCTTTGCCCCGCGCGACTGAGTGGTTAGCCTCGCGACATGCAGCTCACCCTTCTCGGCACCGGCTGCCCGGTGGTCTCAACCGAACGCTACGGCCCGGCGCAGATCGTGCGCCTTGACGATATCACCATCCTGGTCGATTGCGGCTCGGGGGTGACCCAGCGGCTGGTCGCGGCAGGCTCCTCGGGGCGCGAGATCGATGCGGTGCTGCTGACCCATCTGCATTCCGACCACATCGTCGATCTCTTCCAGCTCGTGCTCTCGAGCTGGCACCAGGGGCGCGACCGGCCGCAGCGGATTTACGGGCCGCCGGGAACACAGCGCTATGTGGACGGCCTGATGGACCTCTGGCGGCCCGAGCTGGAGCAGCGCATCGCCCACGAGCGGCGCCCCTCGACGGCGGCGTTGGAGGTCGAAGTGGTGGAGATTGGCGAGGGCCAGGTGCTGTCTTTGCGCGGCCTTTCCGCGAGCGCCTTCGAGGTCGATCACAAGCCGGTGCGCCACGCCTTCGGCTTCGTCTTCACGGCTGCCGGCCGGCGCCTGGTGGTGAGCGGCGACACCCGCCCCTGCGAGTCGCTGGCCGCCGCGGCCAAGGGCGCCGACCTGCTGCTGCACGAGGTCTTCGTGCATCGCGAGATGCCGGTGGTGGAAGGCGTTCGCTCGGCAGAGACAGTGGCCAACGTAGCCGGTTACCACACCCTCTCCGACCAGGTTGGCAAGATCGCCGCGGCGGCCGGCGTCGGCTGCTTGGTGCTGACCCACTTCGTGCCGCCCGGCTGCGACCGCCAAGCCCTACTCGACGAGGTTGCGGCAGACTTCCAGGGACCGGTGGTGATCGGCGAGGACCTCATGACCGTCGATGTGGCTCGGCGGCACGTAAGGCTGCCGGGTGGGGTTTTGGCGCTCGGCCGGCCCTAGCCGGCTATCAACCGGTAAACCGCAATCTCCTCGCTGTGGCCGCGCAGTTGATGGCTGCCCACTGCACCCAGCTCGAACTCCGCCGTGAGCGCCGCTCTGGTCTCGTCGCTCACCAGGATCGCGGCGTCCGCGTCGGGCTCCGCGCCGACCTCTTTGGCGAGCCCTTCGAGTCGTTGCGCCACGTTCACCGTGTCGCCGACCAGAGTGTAGTTGACCCGACCGGGCGCACCGATGTTGCCGACCACGGCTGTACCGCTGTGGATGCCGATGCGCAGCCGCAGCGGCTCCTCGCCCGCGGCCCGGCGGCGCTGGTTGTCCTCGCGCAGGGCGCGGCCGATCTGCAGCGCCGCGCGGCAGGCCCGCGCCGCATGGTCGGGCTGATCCTCCGGCGCCCCCCAGAAGGCCATGACCGAATCGCCGATGTATTTGTCGATGGTTCCGCCTTCTGCCTCGATCGCCTCGTTCAGCAGCGCGAAGTGCTGGTTCAGCAGATCGGCGAGCGCGGCCGGCTCGAGACGTGAACCCAGTCGGGTGAAGTTGACGATGTCGGTGAAGAAGACGGTGATCTGCCGTTCTTCCGAGGCCATCGAATCGCTACCGGAGTGCATGAGGCGTAGGACCAGCCGGCGCGGCACGTAGGTCTCGAACCATTTGAGGCCGGCGAGCATGGCATCGAAGGCCTTCGCCGCCGCATCCAACTCGCGGAACAGGCTGCCGCCGAGCGGTTGTACGCCTGATAGCTCCAGGCGTTCGACCGCCTGCGAGGCATCGGCGAGCCGGCGGATCGGGGGCACGATGATGCGCACCAGAAGGATGCCGGCGATCACCGCAATGACCAGGATCGCCAGCCCGACCACGGCGGCGCCGATCAGTCGGCGAAGCGGCTCGGAGACCTCGCTTTCGCGGTAGTAGACCCCGACGGTCCAGGGCGACTCGCTGTAGAGATCCAGCTCCCGGTAAAAGTAGAGGTAGTCCTCCTCGCTGCCGGCCACGACATGGCCGTCGATGCTGGCGCCGGTCAGCAAATAGGCCATGTCGTCGATCACCGGGTTCCAGATCGCCGCCAGAATCGGGTCGTTGAGGTCGCCCAGCGTCGGCAGCGGTTTCTCGTTGGAGAGGCCGTGAAAGCCGCCTGCCAGCGCCGGATGAGCGATTACCTTGTCCCGGTCGTAGAGGATGAAGCTGTGAGTGCCGCTGGCCTGATCGAAGCGATCCAGGAAATCCGACAGCACGCTGATCGAGACCACCGGGAAGATGTAGCCGAGGAAGGTCTCGCCGCGATGGACCGGCGCGGCCATGGTGATGTGCGGCGCCTGGAAGTCCTCCACCCAGACGACTTCCCGCCAGCGCGCCTGGCCTAGGGCCTCGACCTCATTCATGGCGTCGCGGATGCCGGGCCTGTCGCCCCAATTGCCGCGCTTCGCGATTTTCTCTCCGCCGCGGTAACCGACGCGCAGCACGCTGAAGTCGGTACGCACGAAGGTGATGCCGGCGACCTGCGGCGTGGCGGCGAGCGCTCCCAGCATGAGATCGGCCAGGCGGTCCTCATCGCGCGGATCGACCTCGCCGCTGCCGATCAATTCACCGATGAACGTCGCCTGGGTCTGCGCCGCGCCGAGCTGCGCCTCGACCTCGTGGATCACCGTCTCGACCGTGACCTCGGCCAGCGTGCGCTCCAGCTCGAAGGTGTTGACCCGCGCCGCGTCGAGCGCCAGCCATAGGCTGGCGCCGAGCGAGGTGAGTATCAGGGCGGCGAGGCCCAGAGGCAGGGTCGCTGCCATCGAGGGGCGAAAGCCGCGCCGGCCGCGTCGGGCCGCGGGGGGACTATTGTCTGCCGGAACAGCCGTCATGGGACTCCGCTGAGCCGTGAGCCAGCGCCCATGTTGGCGGAAGCGTGCTTAGCGGTCTAGGGCCGAGCGCCAGGATGGCTTCTGGTGGCCCGCAGGAGCTGTAGCGCGGCACTGGCGAGCCCCTTGATCGATCCGCGGCGAGCAGGCACAACTGCTGCGGGCCCGTAGTTCAGCGGTTAGAACCCGCCGCTCATAACGGCGTTGTCGCAGGTTCGAATCCTGCCGGGCCCACCAGCCCCAGCCCGAGCACCAGCCCCGCCGCATAGCTGAGTCCCACCCGCTAAGCTGTTCTTAACCGGTCCAATCGGCTATATGCGCCAGCAGGTGAAACAGCTACGGACGGTTTTATGACCCCCTTTGCGATCGGCGGCATCCAGATGCACATCGGTGCCATGAAGGAGAACGTCTCAGCGATGGCCCATCGCCTGGACATCCTGATGGCGCGTTTTCCCTGGGTGCAGATGGTGATGTTCAGCGAGTTGGCGCCCTTCGGCCCTCTGCCGCAGTACGCCCAGCCGCTACCTAACCCGACCGAAGAGGCCTTTCAGGAGATGGCCGCCCGGCACGGTATCTGGCTCCTGCCCGGATCGATGTTCGAGCAGGTTGGCGACGAGATCTACAACACCGCCTCTGTGATCGACCCGCAGGGGCAGGTCGTCGGACGCTACCGCAAGATGTTTCCCTTCCGCCCCTACGAGCAGGGCATTGCCGCGGGCAGCGACTTCCTGGTCTTCGACGTACCGCAGGTCGGCCGTTTCGGCGTCTCGATCTGTTACGACATCTGGTTTCCCGAGACCACGCGAACCCTGACCGCGATGGGCGTCGAGGTGCTGCTGCATCCGGTCCTGACCGGCACCATCGACCGCGACATCGAGCTCAGCATCGCCCGGGCCACGGCGGCCATGTTCCAGTGCTACGTCTTCGACATCAACGGCCTTGGCCCCGGTGGCATCGGCCGCTCCTGCGTCTTCGACCCGAGCGGCACCTTGCTCTATCAGGCCGGTGGGGAGGAAGAGATGATCCCGCTCGAGATTGACCTCGATCAGGCGCGCCGGCAGCGCGAGGTCGGCCTGAAAGGGCTCGGTCAGCCGCTGAAATCGTTTCGCGAGCGGTCAGTCGACTTCTCCGTCTACGACCGGAACCACGAACAGCCCTACCTTGAGTCGCTCGGCCCCTTGACCGTGCCGGAGCGCGGCTCGCGCGCCGGCTTGGCTTCCCCGCCGCAGCCAGTTAGTCTTTTTGGATTAACGGCCACGGAGGTGGGCGCGCAACCCGGCGTTGCGGTCGAACCGGGCCCGAAGTCGTCAGCCGGTACGGCCGGCGGTGCCGACCAGGCTGCGGTCAAGGCGACAAGACGCAAGGGCTGGGCCGGCTAAAACCCTCCATCGGCAGGTCGAATAACAACCCGGGCGCGACCCGGGGATCTTCGGCGGCCCGCAATCTCGCGGGATGCAACGGGCGGGGTGCCGCGTTTCCTTGCGCGGCATCTCGGACCGGCCGAAGGGCAGGGAGGAGTCGCCATGGCGGAGGGAAACGGCACGGGCGCAAGCGGGACGGCACCGTCCCTCAGCGACTACTACAACGGGTCGCAGTTCCGCGCCGATAGCTGGAATCGCCTGAAAAACCTGACCGCGCGTCTGGAGCGGATCAGCGGTAGCCGCGCCGCGGGCAAGCTGCGCCGCGAAGCAGAGGCGGCGCTGCGGCTGCTCGACCCGATCGAGAGCTACTGGGCCTTTCCCGGCAAGGCCGCTTTCCATCAGCTGAAGAAGCTGCTCGACGCCGAAGACTATCCAACCCTGGCCCGCACCGTCGCGCGCATCGTGCGCGCGCTGATGAGCAATGCCTATCGGCGCAAGACGATTCCGATCGACCTGCACAGCGACGACGAGGAAGAGGACGAGGAGCTGTCGGAAACCCGGGAGGAGCAGGTTCGCGCCCGCCCTTACTTCGAGGTGCTGTTCGTCGACAATATCAACGCCCATCAGGAGCACGGGCTGCGCGCCGGCCTGCACGCCATGCGCCGCGACGAGGACCGCTTCGTCTACGAGCCGGTGGTGGTGCCGAGTTTCGAAGATGCGCTGATCGGCGTTCTGTTCAACCACAACATTCAGGCAGTCGTCGTCCGCTACGGCTTCCCGCTCAAGTCGAAGCACAATCTGGAAATCCTCCAGCGTTCGCTCTCCCGCGTCGGCGATCAGGACTTCGAGGAGCTGGCGCCGGAGGAATACGGCACCATGCTGGCGCAGGTCATCGGCCGGGTGCGGCCCGAGCTGGACGTCTATCTGGTGACCGATCAGTCGGTCGAGGAGATCGCCGGCAAGGTCTGCGATACCTGCAAGCGCGTCTTCTACAATCAGGAAGACTATCTGGAACTGCATCTCAACATCCTGCGCGGCGTGAACGAGCGTTATGAAACGCCCTTCTTCACCGCGCTCAGGGAATACAGCAAGCAGCCCACCGGCGTGTTCCACGCCATGCCGATCTCGCGCGGCAAGTCGATCTCCAAGTCGCACTGGATCCAGGACATGGGCGAGTTCTACGGCATGAACATCTTCCTGGCCGAGACCTCGGCGACCTCGGGCGGGCTCGACTCCCTGCTCGACCCGCATGGTCCGATCAAGAAGGCGCAGGAGATGGCGGCGCGGGCCTTCGGGGCACGTCATACCTTCTTCGCCACCAACGGTACCTCGACCTGCAACAAGATTGTCGTGCAGGCGCTGGTCCAGCCCGGCGACATCGTGCTGATCGACCGCGATTGCCACAAGTCGCACCACTACGGCATGGTGCTGGCCGGCGCGCAGGTGGTCTATCTGGATTCCTATCCCTTGAGCCAGCATTCCATGTACGGGGCGGTGCCGCTGCGCGAGATCAAGCATCGCCTGCTCGAGCTGCGGCGCGCCGGAAAGCTCGATCGCGTCAAGATGCTGCTGCTGACCAACTGCACCTTCGACGGCATCGTCTACAACGTCGAGCGGGTAATGGAGGAGTGCCTGCCGATCAAGCCGGACCTGGTTTTCCTCTGGGACGAGGCCTGGTTCGGCTTCGCCCGCTTCGGCCCGACCTACCGGCAGCGCACCGCCATGAATACGGCCGAAACTCTGCGCGAGCGCTATCGCAGCGCGGCCTATCGCGAACGCTACGAAGCGGAGATGGCCGGGCTGGACGCGGGAAACGACGAAGAGTGGCTGGAGCGGCGACTGCTGCCCGATCCCGACAAGGTCCGCATTCGGGCCTATGCCACCCAGTCGACGCACAAGACGCTGACGGCGCTGCGTTAGGGTTCGATGATCCACGTCTACGATCAGGACTATAAGGCGAAGGTGCAGGAGGCCTTCCACGAAGCCTACATGACCCACACCTCGACCTCGCCGAATTATCAGATCCTGGCCTCGCTCGACGTCGGCCGGCGGCAGGTCGAGCTCGAGGGGTTCGAGCTGGTGCAGAAGCAGGTCGAGATGGCCATGGCCCTGCGCCAGCGAATCGCCACCCATCCACTGCTCAGCAAGTACTTCCGCGTGCTGACGGTGGGCGATCTGATTCCGCCGGAGTACCGGGAGTCCGGCATCGAGTCCTATTTCGACAAGGAGCACGGCTGGAACGACATCTGGGACGCCTGGGCGAACGACGAGTTCGCGTTGGACGCCACCCGCCTGACACTCTCGGTCGGGTATACCGGATTCGATGGCGATACCTTCAAGAACGAGGTCCTGATGGACCGCTACGGCATCCAGATCAACAAGACCTCGCGCAACAGCGTGCTCTTCATGACCAACATCGGTACCACGCGCAGCTCGACCGCCTATCTGATCGAGGTGCTGGTACACATCGCGCAGGAGCTGGATGAGCAGATCGAGGACGCCAGCCCGATCGAGCGGCGCCTGCACGAAAAGCGGGTGAAGTCGCTGACCGAAGAGCTGCCGCCGCTGCCGGACTTCAGCCGCTTCCACGCGGCCTTCCGCCCTGATGGCGCGGAGGGCACGCCGGAGGGCGATATCCGCACCGCCTACTTCATGTCCTACGACGACGAGAACTGCGAATACCTCGGGCTCGACGACGGCAGCCTGGATGCCGCCATGGCCTCGGGGCGCGAGGTGGTCTCCTCCAGCTTCATCATTCCCTACCCGCCGGGTTTTCCGATCCTGGTTCCGGGGCAGGTGATCAGCGAGGAGATCTTGCGTTTCATGCGGGCGCTCGACGTCAAGGAGATTCATGGCTACCGGCCGGAGCTGGGCCTGCGGGTCTTTACCGACGAGGCGCTCGGCGGTGTGGCGCGCGAAGGCAAGGTGGCCGCGGAATAACGAAAACACAAACCCGAACAGAGGGAGGGGGCCGTCATGGCAAAAACGAAGAAGAAAAAGCTGAGGGGCATGTCCGATATCCGACGCTTCTTCCATCGCAACGAAACGCCGATCTATTTCATCAGCGCCACCAACTTCAACCTGCTCGGGATGGACGAATGGGTGAAAAACTTCAAATATATCAACTATATAGACTGCTACGACGGGCGCCACCCGAACACCTTCGTGCCGGCTCCGGCACCGCACCCCGAGTTCGACAGCATCGAGGACATCAACAACTACCTGCTGCAGCACAAGGAGGTTCAGGACTACATGAAGGCCCGCGGCAAGGGAGCCAAGGCCGCCTTCCTGATGTTCGACGCTGAGACAGAGAAGCTGGCCAAGAAGCTCGGGCTTGAGGTCTGGTTCCCCAAGGCCAAGCTGCGCACCTCGCTCGACGACAAGATCGCGACCGTGCGGGTCGGCGACAAAGCCGGCGTGCCGAGCGTGCCCAACGTTCTGACCGAGCTCGATAGCTACGAAACCTTGCGCAAGGTCAGTGGCAAGCTGGGCAACGACCTGGTGCTGCAGACCGCATTCGGCGACTCCGGCCACACCACTTTCTTCATCTCCAGCGAGCGCGATTGGAAGCGCCACGCCGACGAGATCGTCGGTCAGGGCGAGGTCAAGATCATGAAGCGGATCGATTGCCGCCAGGCGGCGATCGAAGCCTGCACCACCAAGGCGGGGACCATCGTCGGGCCGCTGATGACCGAGATCGTCGGCTTCAAGGAGCTGACGCCCTACAAGGGCGGCTGGGCCGGCAACGAGATCTTTGCCGACTCCTTCACACCGAAGCTGCGTGCCAAGGCCCGCGATCTGACCTTCAAGTTCGGCGAGCAGCTGCGCAAGGAAGGCTACCGCGGCTATTTCGAACTCGACTTCCTGATCGACAAGGACACCGACGAGATGTGGCTCGGCGAGCTCAACCCGCGGGTCACCGGTGCCTCCTCAATGACCAATCACGCCGCCTTCGCCCATGCCGACGCGCCGCTTTTCCTGTTTCACCTGCTGGAGTTCTGCGGGGTCGACTTCGAGCTCGACGTGGCCGAGCTGAACAACCGCTGGGCCGATCCGGACAACATCGATAGCTGGAGTCAGCTGGTTATCAAGCACACCGAGGACACGGTGGACATTCTGACCCATGCGCCGGAATCCGGGATCTGGCACATGAACGACGACGGCTCGCTCGAATACTCGCGCTTCGACTATCACCGCCGTGCCGTCGAGAGCGAGCGAGAGGCCTTCTTCCTGCGCATCGCGGGGCCGGGCGACTTCCGCTACGAGGGCGCCGACCTGGGCATCCTCATCACCCGCGGCCGCTTGATGACCAAGAACTTCAAGCTGAACGACCGCGCCAAGCAGTGGATCGCCGGCGTGCGCAAGGGCTTCCTCGGGCGGCCGATCGGCAGCCTGGCACCGGTTCCGTTGCCGGCGCTGCAGCCCGGCGCCTTCAAGATCCTCTGAACGGCAGGGTGCGATGGAGCTGATCTTCCAGGCCGTCGCCGAGGACCGGCCGGGCGACAAATGGCAGACGCTCTTCGTGCGGCATTGGCCGGCCTATGAGCACTGGTTTCTTTCGGAAGGAATCGCCGCCCGCGCCACCTACGACACCTGCCGCAGCAAGCTGCGGCAGCATATGCCGGAGCTCGAGCCGACCTACGAAACGCTCTGCGAGCTGGCCGGCGGCGGCGACATCGCCGCACGCTTTCTCAGCCTGTACAAGCCGCCCGCCTACCTCACCGGCTGCAGCCAGGTGGTCTGGCCTGGCGACGAGCCAATGCTGGTGCGCAACTATGACTACAGCCCGGCGCTTTGCGAGGGCCTGATTCAGCTCAGCCGCTGGAACGGCCGCGCCGTACTGGCCATGGTGGATTGCCTCTGGGGGGTGCTGGACGGGGTCAACGAAGACGGGCTCGCGATCAGTCTGACCTTCGGCGGCCGCCAGGTGGTCGGCGACGGCTTCGGCATCCCGCTTGTGCTGCGCTACATCCTGGAGTTCTGCGAGACCGTGGAGCAGGCGAGCGCGGTGCTGAAGCGGATTCCGGTGCACATGGCCTACAACGTCACGGCGACCGACCGCTCGGGCAAGTTCATCACCGCCTTCCTCGCGCCCGGCGAGTCGACGCGCATACGCCCCTTAGCGGTTGCCACCAACCATCAGGGCCGCATCGACTGGCACAACTACGCCCGCGCCACGGCGACGGTCGAGCGCGAGCGCTTCCTGCAGTTCCGCCTGCAGGATGCGGAGATGACACCCGAGCATCTGATCGAAAGCTTCCAACGCTCGCCGCTCTACACGACCGCCTACGGCCAGGGTTTCGGTACGCTCTATACGGCGGTCTACTGGCCGCGGCGCGGTGCAGCGCGCTACCTCTGGCCGGACGGCGCCTGGGAGCAGTCGATCGAGCGCTTCGAGGAGGGCATCCGTCACCAGCATTTCGCCCCGGCGGGGGATGTCTCAGCCGCGGCCAAAGGGTGAGGCCGCACCGCTCGAAACATTTCTTTGCACTCGATCGTCATTCCCTGAGCATCGGCCGACCCCGGCCCACCAGACGTGACCTTTGGGGGGGGCGGCTGGCAGGCCGTGGCTTCGCAATTCTCGCTTGACGGTGTCCGCGTCTATGCCTGCGCGCGATCGATGGCCTGTGTCAGCGAGGATCGGCTTTGGACGCCGATCAGGGTCTCGATCGGCTGGCCGTCCTTGAAGAGAACCAGGGTCGGGATGGCGCGGACGCCGAACTGGCTGGGCTTTACCTGATTCTCGTCGACGTTCAGCTTGGCGACGGTGAGGGCCTCGCCGTAGTCGGCGGCAAGCTCTTCCAGCACCGGGGCGATGGCGTGACAGGGGCCACACCAGGGTGCCCAGAAGTCGACCAGGACCAGGTCGTCCTTCACGACGGCGTCGAAGTCGTCGTCAGTGATGTGAAGCGGTTCGTTCGCAACAAGGGTGGTCATCTCAGTACTCCTTTCTCAGGCTGCGCGTTTCAGGCTTGAAGGTTCGCTGTGGCTCGCCAAGCCGGCCAGGAAGCGCTCGGCGTCGAGCGCCGCCATGGCGCCGGTCGCGGCCGAAGTGACTGCCTGGCGATAGACCGGGTCGGCCACGTCGCCGGCAGCGAAGACGCCGGGGACGCTTGTCTCGGTGGCGTTGCCGGCGAGGCCGCCGACTGTCCGCAGATAGCCGTCGTCGCTGGCGAGCTGGCCCTCGAACAGCGCAGTGTTCGGGTCGTGGCCGATGGCAATGAAGACGCCATCGACCGCCAGGTCCCGGGTTGCGCCACTCTCGACATGGCGGACCCGCAGGCCCGTCACGCCGCTTGCGTCCCCCAGCACCTCGTCCACCTGGTGGTCCCAGAGAACCGAGATCTTGCCCTCGTTGACCTTGGCGAACAGCCGGTCTTGCAAGATCTTCTCGGCCTTCAGGGCATCGCGGCGATGCGCCAGGGTTACGTGGCTGGCGATGTTGGCCAGATAGAGCGCTTCCTCGACCGCCGTGTTGCCGCCGCCGACCACCGCAACCGACTTGTCCCGATAGAAGAAGCCGTCACAGGTGGCGCAGGCTGAGACGCCTCGGCCCTTGAAGGCCGCTTCGGACTCCAGGCCCAGGTAGCGGGCGGTGGCGCCCGTCGCGACGATCAGGCTATCGGCCGTATAGCGGCCGCCGTCGCCCTCGAGACGAAAGGGCCGACGCGACAGATCGACCGCCTGGATATGGTCGCGGATCAGGTTCACCTCGAAACGCTCGGCGTGCTCGCGGAAACGCTCCATTAGGTCGGGGCCTTGCAGGGTGACGTCGCCGCCCGGCCAGTTCTCGACCTCGGTCGTGGTGGTCAACTGGCCGCCGATCTCCAGGCCGGTGATCACCACCGGCTCCAGGCCGGTGCGTGCCGCATAGATGGCGGCCGTGTAGCCGGCCGGCCCGCTGCCGAGCACGATCAAACGGTGATGCTGGGCATCCTCGTCGGCAGCCTCCAGCTGCCCCAGGAGCAGATCCAGCTCACCGGCCGCGTCGAGCGCCGCCAGATCGTCGTAGCCGCCGATGTGGCGCTCGCCGATGAAGATCTGCGGTACCGTGCGCCGGCCCGAGCGTTCCATCATGACCGCCTGCAGATCGCTGTCATGGGTGACATCGATTTCGGTGTAGGCGGCGCCCTTCGCGTCCAGCAGGGCCTTGGCCCGGGCGCAGAAGGGGCAATAGTCCTTCGTGTAAATCAGGATCTCATTCGTTGACCCAGTCATGGGACCGGTCTCCTTTCCGACCGCCTTGGTCTTAATTTTTGACCGAACGGTCATTATATAGATCTGAGAACGGCGGCCTGACGCCGCCGACAGCATGCAGATGGGTATTCATGACCGATTGGTCAAGAAGTGGAGCGTTCACCGATGCGTGAAGCCAAAGCATTGGGCCGGCCGCGGGAGTTCGACGAGGACGAAGCGCTCGCCGCGATCATGAATGTCTTCTGGGCCAAGGGTTTCGAAGGGGCCTCAATGAGCGATCTGGTGAGCGCGACTGGCCTGAAGAAAGGCAGCCTCTATGCCGCCTTCGGCGACAAACGTGCCATGTATGGCAAGGCGCTGGCGCTCTACGACCACACCCGCATCGCCGCTACGGTGGAGCGCCTGACGGGCGATGGTCCGCCGTTCAGGCGGATCGACGGCTTCCTGCAGACAGCCATCGGCGAGGCGTCGCGGCGCGGGGATGGCCCGGGCGACCCCTCTGGCTGCTTCGTCTGCAACGCGGCGATTGATCAGGCGCCGGTCGACGCGGATGCGGAACGTCAGGTGCAGGCCAGCCTTGGCCGTATGGAGACAGCGCTGGCCGCGGTGATTTCCGAGCTCTGGTCGGAGACGGAAGCCCCGGCAAGCACCCTGCGCCGTCAGGCACGCCATCTCATGTCGGTGTATTTCGGCCTCAGGGTCCTCGCCAAGGCCGGCGCCGCGCCCAAGGTGCTCAAGGACGCGAAAGACGCCGCCCTCGAGTCTTTCGTCACTGCGTGAAGCCCCCTTGCGGCGGGCAGTTCAGGGCCTGGCTTAACCCTCGAATAACCATTCCTTAAACCTGGGCCAATAGTCTCGGGCCGGATTTCTTTTGGCGCCGACGAGCGCGCCTGAAGGCCTTTGTTCGAGGTTTATTCATGGCCACCCCCACGTCTCCCGGCAGCGTCGTCTCCTATGGCCCCTCCGGCCGAAACCACATCGACAGCCTTCTCTGGGGCACCAAGTGGGGCTCTGGCGGCGCTGGCAGTGGGGTCAGCCTGACCTACAGCTTCGGCACGGCGGCCTCGGTCTATCGCACCGGCTATGCGAACAACGAACCCGGCACCGGCTTCGCCGAGCTGAACGAAGCGCAGAAGGCGGCGACGCGCAGCTCCTTGGCGCTCTGGGCCGAGGTCGCCGACATCACCTTCACCGAGGTCACCGATTCGGCCACGGTCGCCGGCGACCTGCGCTATGCGCGCAGCGATGCGCCCTCGCCGACCGCCTGGGCCTACCTGCCTGGTCCCTACACCGAGGCTGGCGATGTTTGGATCGGTCCCAACTCGGGCTACGTCAATCCGACGCCGGGCACCTACGGCTTCGCGACCTTCCTGCACGAGACGGGCCACGCCATCGGTTTGACGCATACCCACAGCACCGGCGGCATCTCCACCGTGGCGGAGCTGGAGACCGATACCACGGCCTACTCGGTCATGAGTTACCGCTCCTACGAGGGCGCGCCCTTCACTGGCTACACCCAGAGCTTCTTCCCCACCACGCCGATGCTGCACGACATCGCAGCCATCCAGTACATCTACGGGGCGAACACCAGCACGCGCAGCGGCGACACGGTCTATTCCTGGGCCGCGGGCCAGCAGCTCCTGGAGACGATCTGGGACGGCGGCGGCAGCGATACCATTGACTGGTCGAACCAGACCAGCGCCGCACTGATCGACCTGAACGAAGGCGCCTGGAGCCAGCTCGGCCCGGCCTACTGGACGGGCGTCGCCTTTGAATCCAACACCCTTGCGATCGCCTACGGTGCCGTCATCGAAAACGCCATCGGCGGCAGCGGCGGCGACCGGATCATCGGCAACGCGGCCGACAACGAGCTGAGCGGAGGCGGTGGCAGCGACACCCTGCAAGGTGGAGCGGGCGACGATACGCTCGATGGCGGCAGCGGCCAGGATACCGTGGTCTTCCTCGGCAACCTGGACGGCTACGAAATCCAGCAGTCGGGCCAGGAGCTGGTCGTCAGCGACTTGGTGCCGCTCGACGGCGACGAGGGCACCGATCAGCTCATCGGCATCGAGTTCCTGAGCTTCGCCGACATCCTGCTGGACGTGCTCGATCTTAGCTTCAACGACGCGCCCGACGACATCGCCTTGAGCAATACGTCGGTGGCCGAGAATGCGGCCGGCGCCGTCGTCGGCACTGTGACGGTCAGTGATCCGGACAGCGGCGATACGCACAGCCTCAGCGTCGACGATGCGCGCTTCGAGGTGGTGGGTGGCCAGCTCCGCCTGAAGAGCGGCGTGAGCCTGGACCACGAGGTCGAGGAGCAAATCGAAGTTACGGTGACGGCCACCGACTCGGGCGGGCTCAGCCTGTCGAAGGCCTTCACCGTTTCCGTGCTCGATGTGAACGAGGTGCCGACGGCAATTGCGCTGTCGAGTGCCGCCGTGGCGGAGAACGCAGCTGGCGCGGTTGTGGGCACCCTCACCGTCAGCGATCCGGATGACGGCGATGGCCATGGCTTCGCAGTGGACGATACGCGTTTCGAGGTGGTCGGCGGGCAGCTGAGGCTGAAGGCTGGCGAGAGCCTCGATCACGAAGCGGCAGAGCAGCTTCAGGTCACGGTGACCGCAACGGACTCCGGCGGGCTCGACCTGTCGCAGGGCTTCACGATCTCCGTTCTGGACGTGAACGAGGCGCCCACGGCGATTGCGTTGTCGAATGCCTCGGTCGATGAGGGCGCGGCTGGCGCGGTGGTGGGGGCGCTCGCCGCTAGTGATCCGGATGAGGGCGACAGCCACAGCTTTGCGGTCGATGACGCGCGTTTCGAGGTTGTGGGCGGTCAGCTTCGGCTCAAGGACGGTGTCAGCCTCAATGCCGCGACGGACGATGGTCTGTCGGTCACGGTGACGGCGACCGACAGCGGCGGCCTTGCCGTGAACGAAAGTTTCACGCTCAACGTCCAATCGCAAAACCAGCCCATCACCCTATTGAGCACCAGCTTCGACGGCGACACGGGCGGCTTTTCCTACCAGGACGATGTTTTCGGCACATCCGCGCCGGGCTACGCGGACGGCGCCCTTCGGCCAGGCGAGGGCTTCACCGGCGGTGCGCTCGGCGTCACCCTGGGTGGGATCAATGGCGCCGACATTTTCGGTATGTCGGGTGGCTGGCAGCAGAGCTTCGACCTGACCGCGGTGTCCGACGTGACCTTGGCCTTCCGCTACAATCTGACTCAGGCGAGCAACTACGAGCGCGACGAGGTGAGCCAGCTCCGCGTCTGGATCGACGGCGCGCCGCTCGCCGGCAGCGAGGTGCTGGCCGAGGTGGCTGGCAACGGCAACGGCGGCGGTGCGCGCTCGACCGGCTGGCAAGTTTTGCAACTCGATCTGGGCGCGCTCGGCCCGGGCAGTCACGCCCTGACGATCGGCGGCTACAACAACAAGAAGACCTTCGCCGACGAGTCGACGGATCTGCTGATCGACGATGTGACTCTGACGGCGCTCCGTAGCGGCGCCGAGGTGAACCTGGCGCCGAGCGACATCGCTCTGAGCGCGGTTTCCGTCGTCGAGAACGCGGCGGGTGCGGCGGTCGGTGCGCTCAGCGTCAGCGATCCCAATGCTGGCGATAGCCACAGCTTCACGGTCGACGACGCGCGTTTCGACATCGTCAACGGCCAGCTCAAGCTCAAGGCCGGCGAGAGCCTGGATCACGAGGCGGCCGAGCAGTTGCCGGTGACGATAACCGCGACCGACAGCGGCGGCCTGAGTTTCGCCAAGACCTTCACGCTTTCGGTGCTCGATGTGAACGAAGCGCCCACGGACATTGCGCTGGCGGGCGGCAGCGTCGAGGAGAGTGTTGCTGGAGCGATCATTGGCGCACTCACGGTCAGCGATCCGGACGATGGCGACGGCCATGACTTCGCCGTGAACGACGCGCGCTTCGAAGTGGTGGACGGCCAGCTCAAGCTGAAGGCGGCCGAGAGCCTGGATGCCGCCGATGACGGCCTTCAGGTCTCGGTTACGGCGACCGATTCGGGCGGGCTCGCGTTCAGTGAGGATTTCATCCTCGCCGTTGTGCCGCAGAGCCAAGACGTGACCCTGATCGACGCCAACTTCGACGGGGGCACAGATGGCTTCGGCTATGTGGACGATGTCTTCGGCACCACGGCGCCAAACTACGCCGATGGTGGCCTGCGGCCGGGTGAGGGCTTTACCGGCGGCGCGCTCGGCGTCACCTTGGGCGGAATCGACAGGGCCGACATCTTCGGCATGTCGGGCGGCTGGCAGCAGGACTTCGACCTCGCAACGGCCGGGCGGGTGACGCTCGGCTTCCGGTACAATCTGACCCAGGCGAGCAACTACGAGCGCGACGAGCTGAGCCAGCTTCGCGTCTGGCTCGACGGCGAGCCGCTTACCGGCGGCGAGGTGCTGGCCGAGGTGACTGGAAACGGCAACGGCGGTGCGGCGCGCTCGACCGGCTGGCAGACTTTGGAGCTCGATCTGGGGCTGCTCGGACCTGGCGGCCACAGCCTGATCATCGGCGGCTTCAACAACAAGAAGACCTACGACGACGAGGTCACCGACCTGCTGATCGACGATGTCTTGGTCGTCGCCACGCCGAGCGGTGCTGAGGCGCTGTTGCTGGCTGACCTGCTGGATCCGCACGACGATTACGACCTCTTCGGACCGGCTGAAGGGCATGACGACGGCGACGAAGACAGCGGCCTGCACGTCCACGCGACGCCGGACTTCCTGGTCGATCTCGCGGTTCCGCCATCGCCGCTCGATCTCGACCCCCCGCCGATCGAAGCTTGACCGCCTGCGCCGCGACAGCGGCGCTACGCTTCCCCGCACCAAAGGAAACAAGCGAAACCGGATTCCGGCCGGGCCGGAAATTCGCGCGAAACAATGCCGCCGAAAAATCTCCGCTGCTGCAACAACCGGACGGAGATTCCCCCTATGAAACGGTACTTTGCCGCGGCGGCGCTGCTGGCCGGCTCGGTCGAGCCGGCGGAGGTGGCCGGCGCGCTGCGCCTGGGCGCCCACGACTATGCGGAGAACTGACGGGCCGTAACTTGGCCGTTACCGCCATTGCCGGGCCTGGATCACATGCCTACATCAGAAGTGATCCGGGTCCGTGCGATGACGTGTGATCCAGTTCACAGACAGCGCACAACTTTCGCCGTTGACTTCCGATTGCGATTTGGTCGGACTCGGCCAGCGCGCGTTTGCAAACGTCGGCGGCGATACAGGGACTGCCGAAAAACCGGAAACATAAGCCGGAGGCTTGTCATGGTAGGTGAGACCCTCGCACGTTCTTCGCGCTTCGTTGTGGCCTGTCTGCTCGGCGCACTGCTGCTCGGATTCGGACCGGCTCGGGCGAACGAGGACGCGGTTGCCTTCGTGCAGCGCCTGGGGGCTGACGCGACGGCCACCCTGGCGAATCAGCAACTAACATCCGTCGAGCGGCGCGAGACCATGCGGAGCCTGCTGCTCAGCCGTTTCGACGTGGCGATGATCAGCCGGATCGTGCTGGGCCGGCACTGGCAGACGGCGACCGCGCAGGAACGCGCGAATTTCAACGCGCTCTTCGGCGATTTCGTCGTGGCCACCTACGGCCGCCACCTGGACAACTATGCTGGCGAGGCCCTCAGGGTTGGCCACGCCGTCGACAAGGGCAAGCGCGGCACCCTTGTCAAAAGCGAAATCGTCCGTTCGAACGGCAATCCGGTCAGCCTGAACTGGCGCCTACGGCGCGTGGGAGAGGACTGGCGCGTTGTCGACCTCATCGTCGAGGGCGTGAGCCTGGCGCTGACCCATCGGGCCGAGGCCGATTCCGTGATCCGCAACGAAAACGGCCGGATCTCGGCTCTGCTCGAGCGCATGCGGTCCCTCATCACCAAAACGAGTAGCGATAGCGTCCAGCCGGCCGCCGGCGCGTCCTGACAGCGGCCCTCGGGCGGCCCTGGGCGGCCCTGGCGACCCCGAGCGGCAACTGTCGCACTTCAGTCTCTAAATTGCGGTTGCCAGAGACCGCGCCAAGCGTCTATGACGCGGCTCCGACCTGCCGTGATGAGGTGCGAGCGGACGTCCGCTCCAGAGGTTTCGGCGAGCGATGGCGCAGCAAGCTTCCCGTAACGTACTGCTGATTACTGCCGACCAGTGGCGCGGCGACAGCCTGTCCTGCCTCGGCCACCCCTGCGTGAAGACGCCCAATCTCGACGCGTTGGCGGCCGAGAGCCTGCTGTTCAGTAGCCATTATTCGGTCTGCGCGCCCTGCGGGCCGGCGCGGGCCAGCCTGCTGACCGGCATGTATCTGCAGAATCACCGTTCGGTGCGCAACGGCACGCCGCTCGACGCACGGCACAGCAACCTGGCGTTGGAACTGCGCGAGGCCGGCTACGACCCGGTGCTGTTCGGCTATACCGACACGAGCCTAGACCCTTGCCATCATGCGCCGGACGAGGTCACGCGGCATGGCTACGAGAACGTGCTGCCGGGCTTCCGGCCGGAGATCCTGCTGCCGGAGTCGAACCCGGAGGCCTGGTACGACTTTCTCGAAGCGAACGGCTACGAGCTGCCGGCGGACCGCTACCAGATCTACGACCCGGTTCCGGACTATCCCGGCGCGGAACAACGGGGCCGCTGCTTCGCCCCGCCGCTCTATGCCGCGGAGCATTCGCAGACCGCCTTTCTGACCCAAGGCGTGCTGGATTACCTGTCGCGGCAGCGCGAGGGCTGGTTCGTGCACCTCTCCTATCTACGACCGCATCCGCCTTTCTGTGCGCCCGAGCCCTACAACACGCTCTACGATCCGGAGGCGGTGCCGCCGCCGCGCCGCGCAGCCACCATCGCCGAGCAGGCAGCCCAGCACCCCTGGCTGGCCGCTGCGCTCAGCGCCCAAGGGGACTGGTTCGATCCTTGGCTTCAGCCGCTGGGCAACGGCGTCGACTACGACCGGGATGTGCGGCAGATGCGGGCCACCTACTACGGGCTGATCTCCAAGGTGGACCATTACCTCGGCCTGCTGATTGCCGCGCTTAAGGAGAGCGGCGCCTACGACAACACGCTGATCATCTTCACCTCGGACCACGGCGAGATGCTGGGCGACCGCTGGCTGCTCGGCAAGCGCGGCTATTTCGACGAGGGCTATCACATTCCCCTGATGCTGCGTGATCCGGACGCGGCGGCCGATGGATCCCGCGGCCGGCAGGTCGACGTGTTCACGGAATCGGTCGATATCAAGCCCACCATCCTGCAGTGGCTGGGACGCGGCGCGCCGCGCCAGTGCGACGGGGCCTCGCTGCTGCCCTTCTGCCACGGGCGAAGCCCGTCCGGCTGGCGCGACGAGGTGCACTGGGAATACGACTTCCGCGAGGTGGACGACCCCTCACTCGAACAGGAACTGTCGATCCCGATGGATCACTGCGCGCTCAACGTGATCCGCGACCGGCGCTTCAAGTACGTGCATTTCGCCGCCCTGCCGCCATTGCTGTTCGACCTGGAAAGCGATCCGGACGAGACCCGCAACCTAGCCGAGGACCCGGGCTATGCCGCGCCGCGCATGGAAATGATGGGGCGGCTGCTGTCCTGGCGCATGGCCAACGACGAGCGCACCCTGACCGGCCTCAAGGTGACCAAGGAGGGGGTTCGCGAGCGACGCTGATCGGGTGCTGCGAGCACACCAATCGCGCTGCCTGTTCCAGGATGTCTCCGTTAGGAGCACGACCCGTTGCGTTCCGAAGCTGCCTCGATTCGCGCGGCAAGGCCTCCGGTCGATCCAGAATTTCCCAGCGACACTATATATTTGGTATTCTTGATTCATATGAATAAAAATAAAAAATTTTGTGATCTGTCAAAAAAACAACGTAATCTAACAAATCTTCGTTAACCGGTCACAACTATAACATAGATAAACCACACCACCGCTATTGATCATTATATTAGAAGGGGAGATGTGAAGAGAGTGTAGCCGACCCTTGTCAGGTGGGGTCGTTGTATGTGGGTAGTGCGCGGAGAAGGCCGCTCTGCGAAACTGTGAGTAGTTGTAAACGGTGCCGGGAAGACGTGGCTAGTCGGTCACTGCTGGCACTAGATGTTCCCCTCGGCAATCTCAAGCCGATTTCCCCCCGTCTTATCAACAGCCTGCTCCGGGCGCTCGATGGCTGTGTGGTTGTCGTCACCGGCTTCTTGACCTTTCTGGCCTTGCGTGACTGGCAGGCACTCGCACCGGACACGCACTACTATGTTGCGATTTTTGCTGGCGCGGTCGCAGCAAGCTTCGTCTTCAACGGTATGGATTTCTATCGCGAAGACCCGCTTGCGTCGAAAGCGGCAAAGTTCGATCACATTGCTTTGGCTTTGTTCGTTACGATCTGTCTGCTGCTCGCCGCTGCATTCGTATTCGGGGTCACCAGCACTTTCTCGCGGCTCTGGGCTGTATGCTGGTTTGCTTCTGCAGTTACCACTCTGGTCTCTGTGCGGTTGATCGCCGGCGCCTATGTTCGGCGGCTCGCCTCCGCTGGTCGCATGACGCAGAGGACGGTGATCCTGGGCGCGGGGGTGCAGGGGCAGAAGCTAGCCGACCATCTTGCCCAGACCGACGATCCGCGAATCCGCGTTGTCGGTTTCGTCGATGACCGCAGCGACCGAGTCCCCAAAGAGGTCCGCGGTATCCCGGTGCTCGGTGATACCCGGACGCTACTTCACTTGATAGAAGAGAAGCGCGTCGATCAAATCCTGATCGCTCTGCCATGGCACGCGGAAGGCCGTCTGATGGAGCTTGTCCTGCCCCTCATGGCGAAGCCGGTCGGCCTGCGACTAGCGCCGGACATGACGGGCTACAGGCTTCCGCATAAAGCCTTCACACGCCTTGGTGGCTTGCCGCTATTACAGCTTTATGAAGACGAGTTGAGCGGCTGGCGACTCGCAGCCAAGACGTTCGAGGACAAGTGCCTCGCGTGCTGCGCGCTGGTCGCCCTGCTGCCGCTGCTAGTGGTTATAGCGGCAGCCGTCAAGTTGACGTCGCCTGGGCCGCTTCTGCGGCAAAACACACGCTTCGATTTCGGCGGCAGGCCGATCAAGCTGTGGCGGTATCGTGTGGCAGACCCATCTTGCGTACGGCGCGGAGGCAATCCTCGTGTACCGCCAGTGGGCCGTTTGCTTCGCCGCAGCGGCTTGGAGTACCTGCCGCGCCTCTTCAACATCTTGCGCGGCGAGCTGTCGATTGTCGGGCCTGCGCTTCGCCCCACCACCTCCCTGGACAACTCACCCAGGCTTTGCCCCTTGACGGCTCAACTCACGACATTCGCCGGCCGTTACAAGGTTAAGCCAGGCTTGACCGGCTTGGCGGACGTCCGGGGGTGCTGCGGTGCCCCGCATAATCCAGAAGAAGTTCGGAAGCGGATCGAGCTCGATTTTTTCTACATCGAACACTGGTCGATCGGTCTCGACATCTGGATCATGGGGAAGACGCTTACGCAGCTGTGGCGTGGCGACAGGCGATGATGATGATCGGCTGTCTTAGCCGGCGAACCAGGGCAACAGATGCTGGATGTCGTGGTCCGGCAGGACGTCCATCCCCGGGATCAGGTTCAGGCCCATAGCGCTTTTCAGCGTATAGAGCAGGGCAAGCGTCCCGAGCGCGATGACCATGATGATGGTGGTAATGGCCAGCGCGTTGGCAAAAGTCCAGAGCGGGTGCGCCGCGCGCAGGTGCTTCAGGCGGTCGGGCGAGCGGTGCTCGCGGCCCATCAGCAACACGAAGTAGAGGCGACCGCGCGGCAGCGGCAGGCTGCGACGGACATCGACGGCATGGGAACCCCAGGCCCGGCCGCCGAAGGCCATTTTGACCGCCATGAGCTGTTGCTCGGTGAAGGTCGCGGCAATATCCGCTGGAATGCGCGAGAAAAACTTGTTGGTGAAATCGTCGTACATGGAGGCCGCATCCCGGGCTCGTTAATGACCCCGGGATAGCCGAACGGCCTTGAGATTGGATTAACGCTCTCGGCGGCGTCAGGCGCGGCCAAGTTCGGCCAGCCGGCGCTCCAGGCGCTCGACCAGGGCCGTCAGCTCAGTTTGGTCGTCAGGCGTCAGGGAGGGGCCGGGGATCCGGGTGGCCGCCGAGGCGATGGCACCGCGCCGGCGCAGGACTTCTTTTCGGAGGGCCAGGCCGAAGCCCGGCTGCTGCTCATGGCGGACCAGGGGTAGATAGGCATCGAAGAGGTCTTCGGCCGCTTCGTGGTCACCGCGCGCGAAGCCGTCGCAGACGCCGACTAGCATCTCTGGATAGGCGAAGCCGGTCATGGCGCCGTCGGCGCCGCGTGCGAGCTCCTGCGGCAGGTAGAGGCCACCGTTGCCGCAGAGGATCGAGATGCGTCGTCGGCTGTCGATCTCTGCCGTGTGGCGGAGCTGGCTCAGCTTGCCGAGGCCGGGGCAGTCTTCGTGCTTCAGCATGACCATGGCCGGGAAAGTATCGACCAGGCGATTCAGCAGGGCGACCGAGGCGAATACGCCGGTCGACTGCGGATAGTCCTGATAGACCAGCGGCACGCCCTCGCCGAGCGTCTCGAAGACCCGCGCGAAGTAGCCGAAGATCTGATCGTCGCTCTTGAGGCCGGGCGTAGGCGCCACCATGACGCCGGCTGCGCCGCCATCCATCGCCGCGTTTGCCAGACCGGCGAGGTTGACCAGCCCGGCGTTGCTGACCCCGACCACCACCGGCACGCGGCCGTCGACGCGGCCCAGCACGTGATCCATGAACCGGCGTTGCTCGGCATCGGTCAGCTTCGGCGCCTCGCCCATCATGCCGAGCAGGGTAATGCCCTGCACCCCGCTCTCCAGATAGAAGTCGGTCAGACGGGTGGCGCTTTCCAGGTCAAGGGCGCCGTCGTCCGAGAAGGGCGTGGCCGAGATGATGAAGACGCCCTTGGCGCTTTCGTCGAGCAGGGTCATGGGGAACCTCAGGTCAGGAGTTCGGCGCCGAAGTTGCACGCCGGGTCCAGTTCCGGCGACAGGCGGCCGGCGGGCTTGGCGGCTTCGGAGATGTCGCAGGGCAGGAAGCTGCCGCTGCCGCGCTCGACCTGTAGCACGCCGTTCTCGACGACGACGCGGCCGCGGTTGATCACCGTCATCGGCCAGCCGGTCACCTCGCGGCCCTCGTAGGGCGTGTAGCCGACATTGTCGTGCAGCAGGTCGTAGGTGACGGCCACCTGCTTCTCCGGGTCCCAGATAGCGATGTCGGCATCCGCGCCGACGGCGATGGTGCCCTTGCGGGGAAAGAGGCCATAGAGCTTGGCGGCGTTGGTCGCGGCCAGGGCGACGAAGCGGTGGATGTCGATGCGGCCCGTCCTGACGCCTTCCGAGTAGAGCAGCGGCAGGCGCAGCTCCAGGCCCGGTGCGCCATTGGCGATGTCCTTGAAGGCGGGGTTCGGCCCCTTGGAGAGCTTGCCGCTCTCGTCGAAGCGATAGGGCGCGTGATCGGAGGAGAAGACCTGGAAGGTGCCGTTCGCCAAGCCGCGCCACATGGCCTCTTGCGCCGCCTCGTCGCGCGGCGGCGGCGAGCAGCAGAACATCGCCCCCTCCATGCCCTGCCGGTCCAGGTCGGCAGCGGTGAGGAAGAGGTACTGCGGGCAGGTCTCGCCATAGATCTTGAGGCCCTTGTTCTGTGCCGCGCGGATTTCCTCCATGGCCTCCTCGGCGGAGACGTGGACGATCAACAGCGGCGTGTCCATCAGGCGCGCCAAGGCAATGGCCCGGTGCGTGGCTTCGCCCTCGGCAATGCGCGCATGGGCGACGGCGTGGAACTTCGGCTCGCGGTGCCCCCGGTCGAGCAGTCGCTTGGAGAGCCAACGGATGATGTCGTGGTTCTCCGCGTGCACCATGGTGAGCGCGCCCTCGCGCCGGGCGGTCAGCAGTACCTCGAGGATTTCATAGTCGTCCAGCTTCAGCGCGTCGTAGGTCATGTAGATCTTGAAGGAGCTATAGCCGTCGCGGATCAACGCCGGCAGCTCCTGCCCCAGGACCTGCTCGTTAGGGTCGGAGACGATTAGGTGAAAGGCGTAGTCGATCACTGCCTTGGGATCGGCGCAGGCGTGGTAGTCCTCGACGACCTGCCGCAACGACTGTCCGCGGTGCTGCGCGGCGAAGGGGATCACCGTCGTGGTGCCGCCGAAGGCGGCGGATACGGTCGCGCTGTAGAAATCGTCTGCGGTCATCAGGCCGGTCGAGGAAACCTGCTCGATGTGGCAGTGGCTGTCGATGCCGCCGGGCAGGAGCAGGTGGCCGCTGGCATCGATCTCCCGCGCGGCATTGCCGAGGCCTTGGCCCAGCGCCACGACCTTGCCGTCCTTGATCGCAACCTCGCAATCGGTCTTGTCGGTCGCCGTGACGACGGTGCCGTTACGAATCAGCAGATCTAAATCGGTCATGCGCGGGAGTCCATCAGGTGATGGGAAGAGTCATGAAGCGTGGCGGCCGCCGTTGCCGCCCCAGTTCAGACGCACGGCGCCGAGGGCCATGGCTGCGGCCGCCTGGCAGGGTTCGACGACCGGCAAGGCCAACGCCCGCTCCAGAGCGTCGCGGTAACCCGCCATCCCGGCGCAGCCCATGATGATCACGTCGGCGCCATGTCGGTCGCGTAGTTCTTGTCCCACCGCAATCATGCGGTTGCTGACGGCATCGCTCTCGGCGAGGCCGGCAACGCCAACACCGATCGGCAGGTCGGCGGCGAAGCGGCTCTCAAGCCCTAGGCCGCGCAGGTAGCGCAGGTGCCGGGGCAGAGAGGCCTCCAGAATCGAGATGATGCCGAAGCGCTTGCCGAGGGTGAGCGCGGTCAGCATGGCCGATTCAGCGATGCCGAAGACCGGCCGCTCTGTCCTTTCCCGCGCGAGGGCCAGGCCGGGATCGCTGAAGCAGGCGATCACGAAAGCGCCCGCGTCCTTGCGGCTGGCAATGCGACGGCAGAGCGGCTGCACCACAGCTTCCATCTCTGCGTCCGTCTCGATGGCCGGCGGTCCCTCGGCCAGGGTGACGCAGTCGATCGCCGGCCCGCCGCTCAGCCGCAGCGGCGCCATGGCGGCGTCGATGCCGTCGGTGACGGCCTGCGAGGAGTTGGGATTGATGACGACGATGCTGTCGCTCATGACCGCCTGCGCCTAGGAAAAGCCAACGCGAAGCGAAGGAGCTTAACCGCTGTCTCGTCAAGCGCACAACGGGCCTATCCCGATTGCACAGCGCCTTTGCCGGGCTGTGGTCGAAGCCGGTTGACAGCCGCCGCACAAGCCTGTCCGATGAGTTAGCTCGATGATCCATAAGCAGAAAACAACATCGAGCGCGCGGGGAGAGCAGCATGACGGCAGCCGTCGGCGCCCAATCCAATGCCGGATGGCAGGCCTTGAAGGACGGCCTCGGCCGGGTCGTCGCCGAGCCGCTTGGCCTGCTAGGCCTTATCTTGGTCTCGATCATGGTGGCGAGCGCGATCCTCGCCGATGTGATCGTTCCCTACGATCCCATTGCGATCAATCCACGCAACCGCCTGCTGCCGCCCTCGCTCGATCACTGGCTCGGCACCGATCAGTTGGGGCGGGACCTCTTTTCGCGTGTGGTCATGGGCGGCCGCGTGGCGCTCGAGGTAGCGCTGCTGTGCATTTCATTGGCCCTCTCAATCGGGATCGCGCTCGGCATGCTGGCCGGCTTCGGGCCGCGCTGGCTGGACAATATCCTGATCCTTCTGTTCGACACGGTGCGATCCTTCCCCACCGTGATGTTCGCACTGGCCGTGGTGACCTTGGTCGGGCCCAGCCTGCAGACGGTGATTTTGGTGGTCGTGGTCACCTCGATCCCGACCTACGGCCGCATCGTGCGGACCCAGACCCAGGCCTTGCGCAACAACCAGTTCATCCTGGCCGAGCGCTCAATGGGCGCGTCAATGCCACGGATCCTGGGCGTGCATATCCTGCCGAACGTGATCGGCCCGATGCTGATCCTGGCCTCCATGGACATTCCGGTGGTGATCACCATCGAGGTGGGGCTGAGTTTCCTGGGGCTCGGCGTGCGGCCGCCGACGCCTTCCTGGGGTAGCATCCTGAACGACGGCTATTCCTTCATCCGCAACACGCCCTGGCCGATCATCGCCGGCGGCATTCCGCTGATCATCACCACCCTGGGTTTCACCTTCCTGGGCGAGGCGCTGCGCGACACCTTCGATCCCAAGCTGAGGGCGGACCGATGAACGTCCTAGAGGTGCGCGATCTGACGGTCAGCTACCGGACACCGCGCGGCCGGGTGCGGGCGCTCCGAAACGTCAACCTCGATATCCCGCGCGGCAAGGTGGTCGGCATCGTCGGCGAGAGCGGCTGCGGCAAGTCGACCCTGCTGGGCGCCATCATCGGCTTGCTGGACGCCAATGCCGAGGTCGAGAGCGGCAGTGTCCGTTTCGACGGCCGCGACCTGCTGAGCATGCCGGAGAAAGACATGCGCGCCCTGCGCGGCGACCGCGTCTCGATGATCTTCCAGGACCCCATGACGACGCTCAACCCCGTGCTCTCCATCGGCACGCAGATGACCGACATCCAGTACCGCGGCAAGGCCAGCGCGGCGGAGAAGCGCAAGCGCTCGGCTGCCATGCTGGAGCGGGTCGGTATCCCCGATGCGGCGAACCGGCTGGCCAACTTCCCGCACCAGTTTTCCGGTGGCATGCGCCAGCGCATCGCGATTGCCATGGCTCTGCAGTCCGAGCCGGACCTGCTGATCGCCGACGAGCCGACCACGGCGCTCGACGCCACCCTGGAGGTGCAGATCCTGCACCGCCTGCGCGAGCTGCAGCAGAGCCTGCGGTGCTCGATCCTCTTCATCTCGCACCACCTGGGCGTGATCGCCGAGCTCTGCGACGAGGTCAGCGTGATGTACGCCGGCGAGGTGGTGGAGCAGGGCAGCGTGCGCGACATCTTCCACAATGCGCGGCATCCCTACGCGCGCAAGCTGCTCGAATGCGATCCGGCGCGCATCGCCGAGAAGACGTCCAACTTGCCGACTATCCCCGGCGACATCCCGGATTTAGTCGCATTGCCGGAGGGCTGCATCTTCCGAGCGCGCTGTGAGCAGGCGATGACGCGCTGTGCCAGCAAGGTGCCCGAGCGCCACCAGGTCGGCGCGGGCCATCATGCGGCCTGCCATCTGCTGGCGGAGGCTACGGTCGATGCCTGATCTGCTCCAGGTCGAGGAGCTACGGGTCCGCTTCCGGGTGAAGTCCGGTCTGGCCGCCTTGACGGCGCGCGGAAGCGCCACGCACATCGATGCGGTCTGCGGCGTCTCCTTTGCCTTGGAAGAGGGCAAGACCTTCGCCCTGGTGGGCGAGAGCGGCTCGGGCAAAACGACTCTGGCCATGGCAATTGCCGGCCTGGTCCCGGCCTTGGACGGCAGCATTCGTTTCGAGGGCAACGAGCTGCGCGGCCTGTCGGACTCCGCTTTCAAGGCCTACCGCCGACATATCGCCATGATGTTCCAAGACCCGATCGGCTCGCTCAGCCCGCGCCTCTCGATCCGCTCGCTGATCACCGAGCCTTTCAAGATCCACGGCTTGACGGAACGCGACTTGGAGGCCGAGGCAAAGCGTCTCTTGGCCATGGTGGGCCTGCCGGCCGATTTCGCCGGCCGCTATCCGCACCAGTTGAGTGGCGGCCAGGCGCGCCGCGTCGGCGTGGCCCGGGCTCTCGCACTGGACCCCAAGCTGATCATTGCCGACGAGCCGACGGCCGGCCTCGACGTTTCGGTGCAGGGCGAGGTGCTGAACCTGCTGGCCCGGCTACAGGGCGAGCTGGGCGTCAGCATCCTGATCATCACCCATAACCTAAGCGTGGTGCGTCACACCACCGACCGCATGGCGATCATGTATCTCGGCCGTTTCGCCGAGCAAGGGCCGACCGACGAGATTTTCGCCCATCCGCGGCACCCTTACACCCTGGCGCTGCTGTCGGCCAACCCGAAGCCCGATCCGGACGCGATCCTCGACGCGGTCGAGCTCAAGGGCGAGGTGCCGAGTCTGCTCGAGCGGCCGCTGGGCTGCGAGTTTCACCCGCGCTGCCCCTTCGCGCAGGACCACTGCCGCTCGGCCGTGCCGGCCTTGACGCAACAGGGCCCGGACCACTGGCTGACCTGCCATTTTCCGGTTGAGGAACAGAAGCTTGCGGGGTGACAACCGGCCCAGCCTTGCACTGGGCCAAGAAGAGAAACCGACGACTGTGACCTGGATGACGAGCAAGGAGGACTGAGGGCAATGGAATGGTTTGGCATTACGCGACGCGGCCTGCTGCAGGGTGCGTCGGCCTTGGGTCTCGGCGCCGCGGTTGCGCCGCGTCTGGCCTGGTCGCAGGACAGCAACGTGCTGCGCGTGCGGTCCTATTCGGACCTGCAGGTGCTCGACCCGGGATTCTATCTCTCGGCGCCGGAAGGCGACATCATGCGCTGCATCTATCCCCGTCTGGTCGAGTACACGGCCGGCGATAGCTGGGGCTGGAAAAAGAACGCGGCGGCCGAGATCGAACAGACCGACGCCACGCACGTCAAGTTCACCCTGCGCCCGGGCATGATGTTCACCAACGGCTTTGGCGAGGTGACGGCGGAGGACGTGAAGTTCTCCTTCGAGCGAATTGCCGATCCGGCCGTGGAGTCGCCCTATAAGGACGACTTCGCCGTGCTCGACAAGGTCGAGGTGACCGACACCTACTCCGGCGTGATCGTCATGACCGAGCCCTTCGCGCCGCTCTGGTCGACTACCCTGCCCAACGGCTCGGCTTCGATCCTCTCCAAGAAGGCGGTGGAATCGGTGGGCGGCAAGTTCGAGGCCGAACCGCCAGCCACGGCGGGGCCGTACACGATCAAGGAGTGGCTGCCGAAGCAGCGGACCGTCCTGGTGCGCAATCCGGACTGGAACGGCGAGCAGCCGGGCTTCGAGGAAATCCACATTCTGCCGATCGAGGACGAAAAGACCGCCGAGATTGCCTTCGAGGCGGGCGAACTCGACTACACGGCGGTTAGCGTCAGCTCGATCGAGCAGTACGAGGCGAACCCGCCGGCCGATGCGACGCTCGTGCGGCGGCCGTCGCTCGCCTATGTCTGGCTCGGCATGAACGTGGACGCGGAGCCCTTCACCGATCCTAAGGTGCGCCGCGCGATCCAGCACGCGATCGACGTCGACGCCGTGGTCGATGCCGCCTACTTCGGTGCGGCCGAGCGCTCGACCGGCATCATCGCGCCGGGCCTGGCCGGGCATCGCGAGCGAACGCTCTATCAGGACAAGCCGGATCTGGAGAAGGCGCGGGCGCTGCTCGAGGAGGCGGGCTTCCCGAACGGCTTCAGCTGCACGATCGACATTCTGAACAAGACCGAGCGGCTGACCGCGGCGCAGATCATTCAGGCCAACCTGGCCCAGATCGGTGTGCAAGTGGAGATCCAGCAGCACGATTCCGGCACCTTCTGGACCCTGGGCGCCGAGTCCGAGGGCGACCAGTGGAAGAACGTGCAGCTCATCCTGTCGCGCTTCTCCATGTCGCCCGATCCGAGCTGGGCCACGGCCTGGTTCACGCCGGATCAGGTCGGCGTCTGGAACTGGGAGCGCTTCAACAGCCCCGAGTTCGGCGAGCTGCACAAGAAGGCGTTGGTCGAGACCGACGAGGCCAAGCGCGATGCCATGTACAAGGAGATGCAGGACCTGATGGAGGAGTCGGGCGCCTACGTCTTCCTGACCCACGAAAGCAACGCGGTGATCCACAAGAACGGCATCGTGCCGGCCCTGCAACCGGACGCGACGGTCATCCTGCCGGAGTTCCGCCGGGCGTGACCGAAGCTCAGACTCTTGAAGCAATGGTGAGAACCTCATGTTGAGCCCGTCGAAACATGAGGTTCTCATGCCACTGCCCGACTCTGTGCGATGGCCAGGGCCGTCGCGGTCGTTGATCTCGTACTTCGAGACGCCCGCTCGCTATCTGCCAAGAAAAGGGGACAGTCCCCTTTTTGAGGGGGACTGTCCCCTTTTCTTGGCAGCCTTGCCGCAAGAGCGGCGGTCCTGATGCTGCAGTACGCCGCCAAGCGCCTGCTGCTCGCGATCGTGATCATTGCGGTCGCGGTGACGCTGTTGTTCTGCATGATCTTTTTGGTTCCGGGCGATCCGGCGGCGATCGCTCTCGGACCGCGCGCTACGCCCGAGCTGAAGGAGGCGTTGCGCGCCAAGATGGGGCTCGATCAGCCGATCCCAATCCAGCTCCTGCGTTTCTTCGGAAACATCCTGCAGGGCGACCTGGGGCTCGACGTCTGGAGCAACCGCTCAGTCTCGGTCATCGTCTTCGAGGCGCTACCCCATACCCTCTGGCTGGTGCTGCTCGGCCTCGGCTGGCCTGTGCTGGTCGGCGTGCCACTGGGCTGTTACGCGGCGGTCCGGCGCAACAGCTTCGCCGACAAGGTGACCGGCGTGCTGTCGGTCAGCGTCATCGCCGTGCCGGCTTTCGTCGTGGCGGTCTACGGGCTGCTGATCTTCGCCGTTGGCCTGAAGTGGTTCCCCGCCATCGGTGCGGGCGAGCCCGGCGATTTCGGCAGCCAGCTCTATCACCTGGTGCTGCCGGCTTTCGCCATCGGTCTCGGCTGGGTCGGCTATCTGGCGCGGCTGGTGCGGGCCTCCATGCTGGAGGTGCTGGGCGAGAACTACATCCGTACGGCGCGGGCCTACGGCCTGCCGGAACGCACCATCGTGTTCCGCTATGCCCTAAAGGTGGCGATCCTGCCGACCGTAGCCCTGGTCGGAATCAGTGTCGGCAGCCTGCTGTCGAGCGCGGTCTTCGCCGAGATCGTCTTCGCCCGGCCGGGCGTCGGCAAGCTGATCTACGACGCGGTCATCACCCGCAACTATCCGGTGGTCATGGGCGCGGTCCTGGTCACCACGACGCTTCTGGTGCTGACCACCCTGATCGCCGACCTGATCGCCGCCAGCCTCGATCCGCGTATCCGCGACAGCCTGTAAGCCGGCGGTTTCATCGCCGGGCCCGGATGGTGTATGTCTGACCCAGGCCTATGTCGTTCGGAGTGCCCCGAATGCCCCGGATCACCGTCGGGACCATCGTCAAGCTGCTGATCGCCTCGCTCTGCGTGGGGCTATTGCTCGCTTTTCTGAACATCACGCCGCAGGAACTCTACCGCGACGGTTTCGCCCGCCTTGAAGCGCTGTTTGATTGGGCTGTTTCCGTCTTCGGCGAGGCCTTCTCCTACGTCCTGCTCGGCGCCGTGGTGGTGGTGCCGATCTGGCTGGTCATCTACCTGCTGCAGGCCCTGAAGAACCGGAAGTAGCGGCCCCTCTCACCCATCTGCCATCAGATGACATGTTTGTTCCCTCTCCTTCGAGGGGAGAGGGAGGGCCCCATCGCGTTAGCGATGGGAGGGTGAGGGTGACAAAAAGACCAAGCATACAAAAATACCCCCTCACCCAGCTTCGGCTAAGGCTTGTGGCCTCGCCAAGCCTGCGCAACCCTCTCCCCCGGAGGGGCGAGGAAAAAGGTGTGCTGAGCTGGAGGCGCTAACGCCCACGCGTCTCGCGCTCTTGATTGCCGGCGTCGTCTTCGCGGCTCATCTCATCGAGGACCCAGTCGACCACGCCCTTGGCGGCGCCTTCCCAGCGCTCGCGGTCCTCGGGGCCCATGGCGCCGCTTTCCTCCTCGAACTGGTCGAAGAACCACGACACGAGCCGGTCGGTAAAGCTCCCCTCGTCGTCGGGCCGACGGCGCGGCAGCGGCAGGGCGCGGTCGGAGAGGGGGCGGGTCAGGCTCCAGTCGGCCACCTCCTTCCAGATGCGCGCGGGCAGGCCGCTGCCGGTCAGGCCCTCGGTCGGGGCGTTGTTGTCGTTGCCGACCCAGACGGCGATGACCAGCTCGGTCGTATAGCCGACGAACCAGCCGTCGCGCGAGTTCTGTGTGGTGCCGGTCTTGCCGGCGGCCCAGCCGTTGACCGGCTGCGCGGACCGGCCGGTGCCGGCGCGCATGACCTCTTGCAGCATCTCGTTCATCTGGTCGTGCTCGCGCCGCTCGATCACGCGCTCGCCGCGCCGACCGGGCCACTCGTAGAGGCTCGATCCGTTGCTCCCGCGTGCCGCGACGATGGCGTGAGCCGTGACCGTCCGCCCGCCGTTGGCGAAGGGGGCGTAGGCGGCAGCGAGCTCTAGCGGCGTCACCTCGAAACTGCCGAGCGCGAGGGAGGGATGCGGTTCCAGCGGTGAGGCGATGCCGAGGCGGCGGGCGGTTTCGATCACCCGCTCGCGGCCGACCCGCTCCTGTAGCCGGATTGCGACGCTGTTCAGGGAGGCGGCCAGGGCGTCGCGCAGGCGCACCGCGCCACGATAGCGGTCGCCGTAGTTCCGCGGCTGCCAATCGCCGATCGCGATCGGTTTGTCCTCGACCACCGAAGTGGGCGTGAGCCCGCTCTCCATGGCCGCCAGGTAGACGAAAGGCTTGAAGGCCGAGCCAGGCTGGCGATGGGCGTGGACGGCGCGGTTGTACTGGCTGCGCGCGTAGGAGCGACCGCCAACCATGGCGCGTACGGCGCCCGTACGGTCAAGCGCGACGACGGCGGCTTGTCCCACCTTGAGTCGCGCGCCCTCGCGCGCCAGGGAAGTTTCGACAATAGTCTCTGCCGCCGCCTGCAGGCCCGGGTCGAGGGTGGTGTAGAGGGTGAGGTCCCGGTCGGCGTAGGTCACCCGGTCCTTGAGCCGCTCCAGGGCCCAGTCGACGAAGTAGTTGCCGGCGCCCGGCCGTGCCGTGAGCCTGGCCGGATTTTGCCGTGCGGCTGTGGCCCGGGCGGCGCTGAGATAACCGGCGGCGACCATGTTCTTCAGCACCTGGGCGGCGCGCTCGCGGGCCCGCGTCAGGTCGTTGGTCGGCGCATAGTAGGTCGGTGCCTTCAGAAGGCCGGCCAGCATCGCCGCCTCTGCCAGGCTCACCAGGCTCGCCGACTTGCCGAAGTAGCGCTGCGAGGCCGCCTCCACCCCATAGGCGCCGGCGCCGAGGTAGACCCGATTGAGATAGAGCTCCAGGATCTCGTCCTTGCTCAGCCGGGTCTCCAGCCAGATCGCCAGATAGAGCTCGCGGATCTTGCGCAGCAAGGTCTGCTCCGGGCTCAGATAGAGGTTCTTGGCGAGCTGCTGGGTGATTGTGCTGCCGCCCTGGACCACCCGGCCCGCGCGAATGTTGGCCAGCAGGGCGCGGGCGAAGCCGAAGACGTCGAGGCCAAAGTGCTCGTAGAAGCGCCGGTCCTCGGTAGCGATCACCGCCTGCGGCAGGACCGCGGGCAGCTTGGCCAGCCGCACCGTGACGCTGCCCTGGCTGCCGCGCTCGGCGATCTTGCTGCCGTCGGCGGCGATCACGGTCAGACGGGGTCCGTGCTGCCGCTCCCACAGCTCGTCGGTGTCGGGCAGCTCCGGCGCCAGGACGAAAAACAGCACGCTCCACAGCACGGCGAGCGCAACCACGCCGATCAGCAGCCAATCGAAAAGGCGGCGCAGCAGCGACCGGCGCGGCTTGATATCAGCGGCGGCGCTGGCGGGCATGGATTCGGCTAACGACGCGGGCGCGCAGGGCTGTCACGCGCGGGTCCCTTCCGTGGATTCTATCAATCACTTCAGACTATTGATCGTTCTGGACTGTCTATATGTAGGTACGATTGGCCGCCCTGGTGCCCGAATATTATCCGTTCGGGAGGGCTCCTTCATCCCCGGTGCAGGGTTGGTCGCTCCGCTAGATCCCGTCCCTTGGGATCTTGACGTCCCAGGCCCTGGTGAAAACCGAGTGATCGCCTTCGAAAACCTCCAGGGTGGCGGTGATCAGGAAGTCCGTCGCGGTGGCCGTCATGACGGTGCGGGTTTCGCTGCTCACTCGCCAATCCCGGCGGGCATGAGCGATGCGATAGAGCGTTTCATGCCGGGCGCTCAGGGGATCGTCGGGCGCGATGCTATAGCGGTGCAGCGCGCTGCCGCTGATCTCCAGGCCGTGCGCGTCGATGCGTTCCAGGCCATCGTCGGCCTCGACCTCGATGACCGTGGCGCCAGTAACTAGATCGCAGGTTTGGCGCCGTTCGTAGCGGCCCGACTGCAGCGTCGTGCGGGCCTCCGGCGCGGCGCCGGCGGCCGGCGGAAAGGCCTTCAGTCGGCGGTCCTCAACGCGCTTCGGCCGGACCGGCAGCAGCAGCCGGCTGGCACCGCTGTAGAGCGTCAGGGTCACGGGTTCGGGCGCGGGCCAGAGCAGCGGCCAGTAGGCGGTCGAAATCGCCAGGCGGATGCGGTGGCCCTTCGGGAAGGCGTGGGCGATCTCGTTGAGCTGCACACGTACCTTGTATCTGCGGCCCGGCTCCAGCGGCGTCGGCGTCTCGTGGCTCTCGCGGTGGGTCAGGTTGAGGACGCCGTAGCTCACGCGTGTAGAGCGGCCGTCCGGCGCCACATCGCAAAGCCGCAAGGCAAGTTGCGCGGTTGGCCGGTCGACGGCGAGTTCCAGTTCGGCTACCGGCGCCCCCAGGATCTCGCTGCGTTTGCCGAGGGGGGCGCTGTCGAAGTGTAGCGACAGGCCGTCGTCCTCGCGCTGCTCGGGCGACAAGTCGGCTACGCTGCCGTAGGCGCACCACTCGCCCCAGGCGGCACCCAGGGTCTGCGGGCTGCAGTGAACCAACGCCCGTTCGGCGCCGGGGCGCCTGTCGAGCCGGCCGGGATTGAGGGCATAGCTCTCCTCCGCGATGCCATCGCTCGGCCAGCTCTCTTCCGCGACCCAGCTCCCGGCACGTTCTTCGCGCTCGGCGGCTGGCGGGGCGCTCTCCTGCATCCAGACGCGCAGCCGGGGCTCGTCCACGATCCCGGTCTCGATGCCCTTCAGCCAGTGGTCCCACCAGCGCAGCGCTTCGTCGAGGAAGCCGACCTGCGGGCCCGGCCGGGCGAAGTGGGGATAGGCATGTGCCCAGGGGCCGATCAGGCCCTTGCAGGGCGCAGTCAGGTTGGCGAGCAGCCGGAAGATCGCGTTTGAATAGCCGTCCTCCCAGCCGCCGACGGCGTAGACCGGGCACTGGATGGCCGCGTAGTCCTCGCAGACCGAGGCGTGTCTCCAGTAGGCGTCGCGGCGCTGATGCCTCAGCCAAGGCTCGATCAGCAGAGGGTGGTTCTCCAGCCGCTCCAGCCACTGGGCTCGCCAGTCCTCGCCAACCAGATCGGGATCGGGCGGCAGGGTCATGATCGAGAACATGACCGAGGCCCAGTTCAGGTTCTCGGTCAGTAGGCAGCCGCCCATGTAGTGGATGTCGTCGGCATAGCGATCGTCGGTCGAGCAGAGCGAGATCACCGCCTTCAGGGCCGGCGGCCGGCGTGCGGCAATCTGCAGGCCGTTGAAGCCGCCCCAGGAGATGCCGATTATGCCGACCGCGCCGCTGCACCATGGCTGCCTGGCGAGCCAGGCGATGACCTCGCAGCCGTCGTCCTGTTCCTGCTTGGTATATTCGTCGGTCAGCAGGCCTTCGGATTCGCCGGAGCCGCGCAGGTCGATGCGCACGCAGGCATAGCCGTGACCGGCGAAGTAGGGGTGGGTCAGGGCATCGCGCTTCGCCGTGCCGTCGCGCTTGCGATAAGGCAGGAACTCCAGGATCGCCGGTACCGGATCGGCTTCGGCGTCCTCCGGCAGCCAGATCTTGGCCGCCAGGCGGCAGCCGTCGGTGAGCGCGATAGTGGTGTGCTCAATGACCCGGACCTTGCGTGGGAAGCGGCTGCGGATCTTCATGGGGTGACCTGCCGCACTCAGCGTGAATGCAGCTTGACGCCGTTCAGCTCGGCGACGGCGTCGCAGAGCATCGGCATGTGGCGGTCGCCCCTGTCCATGGCCATGGCGATCTCGTAGGTCTGCTTGACCGCGTTGGCGACCACCCCGGTCACCGGAATTCCGTCGGCCAGCCGCGTGTAGTAGGTGATGTCCTTGCGGCAGTTACGGAGCGTGAACTCGTGCGCCTTGGGATCGCCGCCAATCACCCACTTGGAGACATTCTGGAAGAAGCCGCTGTTGAGGCCGCCGGCTGAGATCACGTCGTAGAAGTCCTTGAGGTCGAGCCCGGACTTCTTTGCCGCCGTGTAGGCCTCGGCGAAGATCGCGGCATAGCCGAGCGAGACGAAGTTGTTGATCAGCTTGATCTTGTGGCCGTTGCCGACCGGCCCGACGTGGATGATGTTCTCGGCCCAGGTCTGCATGACCGGCGTGATCTCCTTGAGCGTCTTCTTGTCGGCGCCGACGAAGGCGTTGAGCAGGCCTTGCTCGGCCTCCTTCGGCGAGCGGCCGAGCGGCGCGTCGATCAGGCGCACGCCGAGCGGCTTCAGCTCGGCCGCCAGCGCCAGGGTCGAGGCCGGCTCCGAGGTCGAGCAATCGACCACGATCAGGCCCTTGTGGGCGCCCGCCTTGATACCGTTCCTTCGGCGGATCAGGTCTTCCACCTCGGCCGAGGAGGTGACGCAGAGGAAGATTACGTCACAGGCTTTGGCCATGGCGGCCGGCGTCTTCACCTCCTTGGCGCCGCGCTTGACCAGGTCGTCCACCGGCTTGCGGTTCCTATGGCCCATGATGCGCAGGGGGTAGCCCTTCTCGACGATGTTCTTGGCCATGCCGTGGCCCATCAGGCCGACGCCGATGAAGCCGATCTTCTGCTGTGCGCTCATGGTGCCTCCTCCCCGTCGTTGTTTGCGGCGCTGCTCACTGGACCGGCGTCAGCACCGGCTTGCCGGCGAAGTGCGCTCGCAGGTTGTCGACCACCAGGTCGCCCATGGCGCGCCTTGTCTCGATCGTGCCGCTTCCCTGGTGCGGTTGCAGCACGACGTTGTCCATGGTGAGCAGGGCTTCGGGCACGCGGGGCTCGTCGGCGAAGACGTCGAGTCCGGCGCCGCTCAACCGGCCTTCTTGAAGAGCCGCCACCAGTGCCGGCTCGTCGACCACCGAGCCGCGTGCCACGTTGATCAGCGTGCCCTCGGGTCCCAGGGCATCCATCACTGCCCGGTCGACCAGGTTGTGGGTCGCCGCGCCGCCGGGACAGATCACCACCAGGAAGTCGCAGTCACGCGCCATCTCGACCAGGTCGCTATAGTAGCGATAGGGCTGAGCGGCCTGCTCGCTGCGGCCGTAGTAGGCGATCTCGCAGCCGAAGACCTCGGCCTTGCGGGCGATGTCCTTGCCGATGCGCCCGAGCCCGAGGATGCCCAGTTTGCGCCCGCGGATGCTGCGGGTGAGCGCCATGTCGCCGTGCAGCCACTGGCCGCTGCGCACATAGCGGTCGGCCTCACAGATCCGACGGCTGGTCGCTAGCAGCAGGGCGATGGCCATGTTGGCCACGTCGTCGTTCAGAACGTCCGGCGTGTTGGTGACGATAACCTCGCGCTTGGCTGCGTGCGGCAGGTCGATGGCGTCGACCCCGACGCCGTAGCAGGAAATGATCTCCAGCTTCGGCAGGGCGTCGATCAGCGCGGCGTCGGCGCCCAGATGGCCATTGGTGCCGATCCCGCGCACACGCCCGCCAATTTCGGCCAGGAAGGCGGCGCGGTCCTCGGCCTCGTAGAGGCGATGCACCACGTAGGCCTCGTCGAGCGCTTCCATGACATGCGGCATCATGCGTCCGACGAGCAGTATTTCCGGCTGCACGGAGGCCCTCCCTGAGGCTTGCGGTCTTCGCAGCGACCGCGTTTGTTGTTTGGTTCGGGTCGCGAGGCGCGACGGTCCATCCATAGCATCCTGCCCTTGCCGAACCAAGGCAGCCCGGAGAAGATGCGGCGCGCAGAGGAGAGCCAACATGAAAGTCGTCATCACGGGAGGAACCGGTTTCATCGGGCGCCGGCTAGCCAGACGGCTGCTCGATCTGAGCGCGCTTACCGGACCTTCGGGCGCGGCCGAAAACATCGACTGCCTGCTGCTGTTCGACATCGCCGCGCCGGCCAGCATGCCCGAGCTGGACGACGCACGGGTCTCGGTCGTAACGGGCGACATTTCCGACCGGGATCAGGTCTTCGCCTTGGTCGACCGCGACGACATCTCGGTCTTTCACCTGGCCTCGGTGGTCAGCGGTGGCGGCGAGAAGGATTTCGACCTGGCCCTACGGGTCAATCTGACCGGCGGCCTGAACGTGATGGAGGCCTGCCGCGCCCGCGCCGGACAGCCGCGGCTGGTCTTCGCCAGCTCCATCGCAGTATTCGGTGGGGCGGCCATGCCGCACACTGTCGGCGACAGCGTCAAGCAGACCCCGCAGACTACCTACGGCGCCACCAAGGCAATCTGCGAGCTGTTGGTCAACGACTACAGCCGCAAGGGTTTCCTCGACGGCCGCTCGGCTCGCCTGCCGACGGTCATCATTCGGCCGGGCAAGCCGAACGCGGCGGCCTCCAGCTTCGTCAGCGGCCTCTTTCGCGAGCCGCTGAACGGCGAGACCTGCATCCTGCCGGTGGAACTCGACACGGTGATGCCGCTGCTCGGCTACCGCTCGATCGTCGAGGGTTTCGTCAAGCTGCACGAGCTGGACGGCGCGGCGCTTGGCGACGACCGGGCGGTCAGCCTGCCGAGCCTGACGGTCACTGTCGGCGAGATGATCGAGGCGCTGCGCCGCGTGGCCGGCGACCGCCCGCTGGGCGAGATCAGGGTCGAGCCCGATCCTTTCATCGAGGCGATCTGCAAGACCTGGCCGCAGGATGCCGCTTGTGAGCGGGCGACCGCCCTGGGCCTGCCGCGCGACGGCAGCCTGGACGAGATCGTCGAGGCCTACATTGCGGACTATCTCGAGCCTGCGGGGTAGGCCTTTGACTTAACGATCGAAACCCTTCGTCGCTACCTTTGCCCGGCGTCTCGTGCTAGGGGAAAGGCGCCAAACGGCGGGTCAGTTGGATGGGGAGCGCGCGGTTTCGGCAATGACTGATACAGGGTCCTGACGCGCATGTTCGAAAAAGTTGAAGAGCACGCCATCTTCCCTTCCTTCATCTGGGTCCACGACCTGCCGGCCGAGCGGGCCGCGCAGCTGAACCAGCGGCTGTTCCAGGACCTCGACCGCATGACCTCGCCGCGGCCCAAACTGCCGCCGGGTCAGACTTGGCAGACCGAACAGAATTTGCACGACTACGTCGAGTTCGCCGAACTGGTCGAGATGGTCAACACGGCCTCCCAGGGTGTGCTCGACAAGATGAAGATCGAGTACGACGGCTTCCGGATTACCGCCTTGTGGGCCAACATCAACCCGAAGGGCACGCCGCATCCGCCGCACTTCCACCCCAACAACTTTCTTTCCGGCGTCTATTACGTGGCCGCCGCCGAGGGCGCCGACAAGATCGTCTTTCACGAGCCGCGGCCGCAGCTCGACATCATCGCGCCGCACGTGAAGAGCTATACCAAGTACACGGCGCCGAGCCAGGAAGTACGGATCAAGCCGGGGCGCATGGTACTGTTCCCGGCCTGGCTGACCCACTCGGTGCCGATCAACCGCAGCGAGGGCCTGCGCATCTCTATCGCCTTCAACGTTATGTTCGAGCACTATGTGGAAAACATGAGCCAGCCCCGTTGGACCGGCATACCGGTGCACGGCACGAAGAAAGAATAACCGGCAGGACCGGAAGCGGACTGGGAGGACGACTTGATGAGACAGACCCTACGCGAGCTACGTCTTGCGGCTTCAGTCGGTGCGGCCTTGGCGACAGCCTGCCTGGCATTCGCTGCTGCTGCGAACAGCCTAGAGCCGATGGAGCGGCAACCGGCAGCCGACGAGCTGCAACCGGGCCTCTCGGTCGTCTACTACTTCAACTTCTTTCGCCACGTGCGTGAGATCGACGAGTGGAAGAAGTATCGCGACGGAACACCCGGCCCCGCCATCACGCAGCTCAACTACAACGTTGGCCAGGGCGAAGTATTGACCAGCGGCAAGCCGGAGGGCGTCGGCGCCGAGATCAGCGGCCTGATCCACCTGGATAAGCCCGGCACCTACGCCTTCGCGGTGCAGTCGAACGACGGCGTGCGGGTCGAGATCGGCGGCCTCAAGGTGATCGAGGACCCCGATGTGCACACCGACCGCTTCTCCGAGATCGCCCAGGTCGAGGTTGCCGAGCCCGGCTGGTATCCCCTCAATATCGTCTACTTCGAGCGCAAGAACACCTCGACTCTCGAACTCTACTGGCAGCCGCCGGACGTCGCCGCGGGCACCATGCCCTTGGTGCCGGCCGAGGCCTTGGCCCATCTGAAGACGGAGTAACGCCTAGCTAGGTTCTGGCCGCGTTAGGACCATGTAGCGGCTCGGGTCCGTCGCGGTCTTGAAGCCGAAACGTTCGTATAGGCCGTGTGCGTCGCGGGTCGAGAGCATGAAGCCGGTGACCTCGCGCAGTTGCTTGTGCTCCAGGATCGCAGTCATCAGGGCATACGCGATCCCTTGCTTTCGATGCTCCGCAACGACAAAGAGGTCGAAGATGTAGGCGTGATAGACGTGATCCGTCACCACGCGGGCGAAGCCGACCTGCTGGCTCTCCACGAAAGCGCCGAAGCACACCGAGTTCTTGAAGGACTCGAGAATACGGTGTCGCGCCCGGCCCTGGCCCCAGTAGCTCTGTTGGATGAACGCGCAGATCAGGTCGAGGTCGAACGATGACGGATCGGTCCGGATGACACAGTTGATCATGTTTTGTTCGCGTGCCTGTTTGGTGGTTTTGCCCTAGAACGCCGGGAAGACTATGATCGAGCGCCCGTCCCACCGGAAGGGCTACGGCGGAGCGGCGTTCCCGGCCTAGATCGAGCGCCAAGCGCGCCGCGCCGCGGACTCGTACGACGTAAAAGATTAATGATAACAGTTCGCAAGAACAGCATGGAACAGGGACACTATGACATCTTGGGGAAGGGCGCGGCCGCCAGCACGAGCGCCGTATGACAGCTGGGCGCGGCTAGCGCGTCCAATCGCATTCGTCCTTGTCGCCCTTGTGGCGGGCCTCTCGCTGCCGGCTGAAGCCGAAACGGAGATCATCGGATCGCCGGAGACCCCGATCCCAGCGTTGCAGGAGTCGCCGGTTCTGCAGCCTTTGGTAACGGACGGCAGCTTGCCGCCGGTGGCCGAGCGCCTGCCGCAGAGCCCCCGGGTCGCCTCGGAGACCGACGTGCGGACACCCGGCAAGCCGGGCGGCAAGATCCGCATGATGATCGGCCGGGCCAAGGACACGCGGCTGCTGGCGGTCTACGGCTATGCGCGGCTGGTCTGCTACAACGAGAAGCTGGAACTGGTCGCCGACATCGCCGAACGGGTCGAGGTCGAGGACGGCCGGATCTTCACCTTCGTTCTGCGCAAGGGGCATAGGTGGTCGGACGGCGCGCCCTTCACCACCGAAGACCTGCGTTATTGGTGGGAAGACGTGGCCAACGCGCCCGAGCTCTCGCCCTCCGGGCCGCCGAAGATCATGCTGGTGGACGGCGAGGCGCCGACGGTCGAGGTGATCGACGAGACCACGATCCGCTACAGCTGGAGCAAGCCGAACCCCTATTTTCTGCCGGCGCTGGCCGGCGCGCGTCCGCTCTTCATCTATCGTCCGGCCCACTACCTGAAGCCCTATCACATCAAGCACGCCGATCCCGCGGCCCTGGAGGCCAAGGTCAAGGAGAAGAACCTGCAGAGCTGGGCGGCCTTGCACAATCGGCTGGACAACCTCTATCGCTTCGACAACCCGGACCTGCCGACCCTGCAGCCCTGGATGAACACCGTTTCGCCGCCCTCGCAGCGCTTCGTCGCCAAGCGCAACCCCTATTACCACCGGATCGACAGTACCGGACAGCAGCTGCCCTACATCGACGAAGTGCTGCTCGACGTCGTCACCAGCTCGCTGATTGCGGCCAAGGCCGGGGCGGGCGACACCGACTTGCAGGCGCGCGGCCTCAACTTCAGCGACTATCCCTTCCTCAAGGAAGAGGAGGAACGCAGCGGCTATGAGGTCCGGCTATGGCGTACGGTGCGCGGCTCCCAGTTCGCGCTCTATCCCAACCTGAACGTGGTCGACCCGGTTTGGCGCGAGCTGCTGCGCGACGTACGCTTCCGCCGCGCGCTGTCGCATGCCGTCAACCGCGACGAGATCAACCAGCTAATCTACTTCGGACTCGGCATCACGGGTAATCATTCGATCCTGCCGGACAGCCCGCTGTTCAAGGAAGACTATCGCCAGAACTACGCCCAGTTCGACATCGCGGCGGCGAACGCCCTGCTGGACGAGATCGGCCTGACCGAGCGCAACGATGATGGCATACGCCTGCTGCCGGACGGTCGCTTGCTCGAGATCGTCGTCGAGACCGCCGGCGAGAACACCGAGGAAGTGGACATCCTGCAGCTGATCCACGATTCCTGGCTGCAGGCCGGAGTGAAGCTCTTCACCAAGCCCTCGCAGCGCGAGGTGCTGCGCAACCGCATCTTCGCTGGCGAGACCGTCATGACCATGTGGTTCGGCTACGAGAACGGCGTGCCGACGGCGGACATGAGCCCCGGTGAGTTCGCGCCCACCTCCCAGCACGGCTATCAATGGCCTAAGTGGGGGCAGCATTATGAGACCAGCGGCATGTCCGGCGAGGCCGTCGATCTGCCGGAGGCGCAGGAGCTGATGACCCTCCACGAGGCCTGGACCGCCGCCAAGAGCCGCGAGGAACGCCAGGCGGCCTGGGAGAAGATGCTGCAGATCCACGCCGAGCAGGTCTACACCATCGGCCTGGTGGCGCAGATCCCTCAGCCCATCGTGGTCTCGCGCAGCCTGCGCAACGTGCCGGTCGAGGCCATGTTCAACTGGAACCCCGGCGCCCAGTTCGGCATCTACCGTCCGGACAGCTTCTGGATGGCGCAGACGGCTACGAATTGAGGCCGCGACGAACCTAGGGGACTGACGGCTGGGCGGCTACCGGGAGGCCGTCTCGGAAGACCGTCAGGCTGCCGGCCTCCATCGCGGTCCAGGGCTCGTGGTCGGTCAGCGGCTTGGTGGCGATCACCGTGACGATGTCGCGCGGCGTGGTCTCCTTTGCAAAATCCACCGTCAACTCGATGTCGATCAGGCTCGCCTCGCCGAAGGGCGCGCGGCGGGTGAGCCAGGTGAGGTTCGTGCTGCAAAAGCAGTAGAGAAAGCGCGAATCGCAGAGCAGCATGTTGAAGGTGCCGGCGGCATTCAGGTCGGCCGCCAGCTTGCCGATCAGGCGGCGCAGCGCGCCCGGCCGCTTCGGCGGCTCCGGATAGCGGGCACGGATCTGGTCCATCATCCAGCAGAAGGCGTGCTCGCTGTCGGTCGTGCCGATCGGCTCGTAGAAGGTGAGCGGCCAGTCCTTCACGCCCTTCAGCTTACCATTGTGGGCGAAGGCCCAGCTCCGCCCCCAGAGCTCGCGGATGAAGGGGTGGGTATTCTCCAGGCAGACCCGGCCGTTGGTCGCCTTGCGGATGTGGCAGATGACGTTCAGGCTCTTCAGCGAATAGTCCCGCACCAGCCGGGCGATCTCGGACTCGCAGCCGGCCAGGGGATCGTGAAAGGTTCGGCAGCCCCGCCCCTCGTAGAAGGCGATGCCCCAGCCATCGCTGTGCTGGCCGGTCCGTCCGCCCCGCTCGATCAGCCCGGAGAAGCTGAAGCGGATATCGGTCGGGACGTTGCAGTTCATGCCCAGCAATTCACACATGGGCGGAAGTCTAGCGAGCGCGCGGCGGGCGGGCCAGAGGCGGACCAGACGGGCCATCGCCCGAATGCGGTCGATCTCGGCAATCCCGGACTCCCGCCGTTTCCGGCCGATTCTGGGTAAGTCCTTGCTTTGCCCCCTCTCGCCCCCCATATTGGGCACGTGACGGCTCTCCATAAAAGTTTAGTAGATCTCGTTTAGTCGCTTAGCGTCTGAGCCCGTTTCTTCTAGGACTTGCGAAAGCTACCACCCGGCCGGGGCGCGGTGTTCCGGCTGGAACTCGACGTTAGGAAAACAACTAAATGACGACTGGAACTGTAAAGTTCTTCAACACGACTCGCGGCTTCGGCTTCATCCAGCCGGACGATGGATCGAAGGACGTCTTCGTCCACATCTCCGCGGTCGAACGCTCCGAGTTGAGCTATCTGACGGAAGGCCAGAAGGTCGGCTTCGAAATCAAGCAGGAGCCGCGCGGCCCGTCCGCCATCAACCTGGTGGAAGCCTAAAAGGCGCGCGAGCCTGACGGGCGCGAAACGAGGGCCGCTCGATCGCGGGCGGCCCTTCGTCTCCCAGGGGCGCCTTGGGGCCGCGGGCCGACGACAACAACAGAGAGAGGATTTGGTTTGAAAGAGGAACTCCTCGAATTCAGTGGCACAGTAGTCGAGAAGCTGCCGAACGCCATGTTCAGGGTGCGGCTCGAGAACGACCACGAGATCCTCGCGCAGCCCAAGGGCAAGATGCGCAAGTTCCGTATCCGCGTCATGGTCGGCGATAGGGTTGACGTCGAATTGACGCCCTACGACCTGACCAAGGGTCGAATCACCTTCCGGCACAAATAGCTCCAGCAGTAGCCCTGGCTTCAGTACCGGGCGAAGACCGAAAACGACCAGCCCCGCCGGCCATCAACGTTGCGCCACGGCGCGACCCTCAATAGCCTGTGCCCAAAGCAACGCCGCCGCCTCCTGGCAGGCGACAGAGGTCACAAGGGAGGGACCAGGATGGCCAACGGCAAGCGCCGCAGCCGCGAATGGTTCGGCAAGGCCGACAAGGACGGTTTCCACCACCGCAGTTGGATGAAGAACCAGGGGCTGCCGCACCACCTTTTCGACGGCCGCCCCGTCATCGGCATCTGCAACACCTGGTCCGAGCTTACCCCCTGCAACGCGCACTTCCGCGTCCTGGCCGAGCGGGTCAAGCGCGGCGTCTACGAGATGGGCGGCTTCCCGCTCGAGTTCCCCGTCATGTCCTTGGGCGAGACCCTGATGCGCCCGACCACCATGATGTTCCGTAACTTGGCCAGCATGGACGTGGAGGAATCGATCCGCGCCAATCCGATGGACGGCGTGATCCTCCTAGTCGGCTGCGACAAAACGACGCCGGCGCTGCTGATGGGCGCGGCGAGCTGCGACCTGCCGACCATCGCGGTATCCGGCGGGCCGATGCTGAACGGACGCTGGCGCGGCGAGCAGATCGGCTCCGGCACCCACGTCTGGAAGTTCGACGCCATGGTCAAGGCGGGCGAGATGACCCTGCAGGATTTCATGGACACGGAAGCCTGCATGTCGCGCTCGGTCGGCCATTGCATGACCATGGGCACGGCCTCGACCATGGCCAGCATGGTGGAGGCGCTCGGTATCGGCCTGCCGACGAATGCCGCCATCCCGGCTGCCGATTCCAGGCGTAACGCGCTGGCCCACATGGCCGGCCGGCGCATCGTCGAGATGGTCCAGGAAGACCTACGCATGTCCAAGGTGCTGACCAAGGCGGCTTTCGAAAACGCGATCCAGGCGAACGGCGCGATTGGTGGCTCGACCAACGCGGTTGTGCATCTGATCGCGGTGGCCGGACGGCTCGGCATCGACCTTTCGCTGGAGGATTGGGACCGGCTCGGCCACGACCTGCCTTGCCTGGTCAACCTCATGCCCTCCGGCGAGCACCTGATGGAGGACTTCTACTACGCCGGTGGCTTGCCGGCGGTGCTGCGCGAGCTGGGCGAAAACGGCCTGCTCCACAAGGATGCGCTGACCGTTACCGGCAGCTCGATCTGGGACAACGTCAAGGAGGCGCCCTGCTACGACAGGAAGGTGATCTTCCCCTTCGGCAAGCCCTTCAAGGAGAGCGGCGGCATCTGCGTGCTGCGCGGCAACCTGGCGCCGGACGGCGCCGTCATCAAACCCTCGGCGGCCACGCCGGACCTGATGCAGCACCGCGGTCGGGCCGTGGTCTTCGAGGACATCGACGACTACAAGGCGCGGGTCGACGATCCCGATCTCGATATCGACGAAAGCTGCGTCATGGTGCTGAAGAACTGTGGGCCGAAGGGATATCCCGGCTTTTCCGAAGTCGGCAACATGGCGCTGCCGGCCAAGATCCTCAAGAAAGGCGTGACCGACATGGTGCGGATCAGCGATGCGCGCATGAGCGGCACGGCCTATGGCACCGTGGTTCTGCACACCGCGCCCGAGGCAGCGGTCGGCGGGCCGTTGGCGCTGGTACAGGACGGCGACATGATCGAGCTCGATGTCGCCGGGCGCCGCCTGCACCTGGACGTGTCGGAGGAGGAGCTGGCGCAGCGGCGTGCCGGCTGGACGATGCCGGTGCAGCCGGATCGCGGCTACGCGCAGCTCTACCACGAGCACGTGCTGCAAGCCGATCGCGGCTGCGATTTCGATTTCCTCGTAGGTGGCAGCGGCGCGCCGGTGCCGCGGGAAAGCCATTAGCGCCTGGGTCGGGACGGATCATGGCCGAGCTACTTTCAGCGGTCGACAAGCTGCGCTACTGCGATGACGGCTATATCTGCCCGCTGCCGGCGCTGACCGCCGGAGAGGCGGGCGCGCTCCGGGAGCGGCTCGAGGCTTTCGAGGCGGAGAGCGGGCTCACCGCAGGTCACGTGGTGCGCAACAAGGGGCACCTGAAGCTCACCTTCCTTTACGAACTGATCTTCGACGATCGCGTTCTGGATGCCGTGGAATCGGTGCTCGGCCCCAACATCCTCTGTTGGGGCTCCAGCCTCTTCGTGAAGGAGGCGGGCGATCCCTCCTTTGTTGCCTGGCATCAGGACTCCTACTACTGGGGTCTGGAGCCCGACGACGTGGTTTCGGCCTGGGTCGCGCTGCTGCCGAGCACGCGCGAGAACGGCGCCATGCAGGTGATCCCCGGCTCGCATAACGGCCCGCGCTTCGAGCACCGTCCCTCGCCAGAGGGCAGCGCCAACATGCTCTTCACCCACGAGGAGGTGGCGGTCGAGGTGGACGAAACGCGGGCGACCGATCTTCTGCTCGACGCCGGGCAGATGTCCCTGCATCACGTGAACCTGATGCACGGCTCGCCGCCGAACCGCTCGGCAGAGCGCCGCATGGGCTATGCGATCCGCTATGTCGCGCCGCATGTGCGGCAGCGCGGCGATCAGAACTCGGCGACCCTGGTGCGCGGCGTCGACGACTACCACCACTTTGAGCCGGAGCCGGTGCCAAAGCGTGACATGGACCCGGAGATTGTCGCCTTCGTCGATGCGCCGCTAGGCGGTGTGCCTTGGGCCTCGGCGTCGTGAGTGAGGAGGCATGAACATGGCCTTGGCGGGGCAGGTCGCGATCATCACCGGCGGGACCAGCGGCATCGGGCTGGCCGCGGCGGAGGCCATGTCGGACGCGGGGATCAAGCTGGTGCTGGCGGGTCGCCGCCAAGAGCAGTTGGAGGGACACGCCGCGCGGTTGCCCGACTGTGCCGTGCTGGCTGGCGAGATCGCCGACCCCGCCACGCCGGGGCGGCTGATCGACCTGGCGCTGCAGCGCTTCGGGCGGCTCGACATCGTCTTCAACAACGCCGGGCAGAACCACAACGCCCCGATCGAGGAGATCGACGTGGACCTGGTCTGCCAGATGGTGCGGGTCAACGTTGAAGCGGCCTATCGCGTAGCCTACACGGCCTTGAAGCACTTCCGTAAGACCGGAAGCGGCTATCTCATCAACACCTCCTCGGTGCTCGGCTTCAAGGTGCGGCCCAATGCTGGCGCCTATGCCGGCACCAAGTACGCGATCGAGGCGCTGTCTGAGGCGCTGCGCCTGGAGCTCGCCGGCAGCGCCATCAAGGTGACCTGCATCGAGCCCGGCCTGGTGCTGACCGACCTGCATCGCGATCACGCCGTGCGGCCCGAGGTAGTGCAGAACGTCGAGCAGCCGCTGGTGCCAGAGGACGTGGCGCGGACCATCATGTTTGCCCTGCAGCAGCCGGCCCATGTCTCGATCCCGCGGCTCATGGTGCTGCCGCAGAGTCAGGTTATCTAAGGGGGGAGAAGCCCATGGCAGAACGGCTGTCCGGCAAAACGGCCCTGATCACCGCGGCTGCTCAGGGGATCGGCCGGGCGACGGCGCTGGCCTTCGCCGCCGAGGGGGCCAAGGTGCTGGCGACCGACATCAACGCCGACAAGCTGGGCGAGCTGGATACGGCCGCCGGCATCTCACTGCGCCGCCTGGACGTGACCGACGGTGCGGCGGTTGCGGCGCTGGCGGCGGAGGTGGGTGCCGTCGACGTGCTCTGCAACATCGCCGGCTTCGTGCACCACGGGACGGTGCTGGACTGCGAGGAGAGCGACTGGGATTTCTCCTTCGACCTCAACGTCAAGTCCATGTACCGCATGATCCGCGCCTTCCTGCCGGCCATGCTGGAGGCCGGCGGGGGCGCGATCATCAACATGTCGTCGGTCGCATCGTCGTTGCGCGGCCTGCCGAACCGTTTCGTTTACGGTGCCAGCAAGGCCGCCGTGATCGGCCTGACCAAGGCGGTGGCGGCAGACTTCATCACCCAAAACGTCCGCTGCAACGCCATCTGCCCGGGCACCGTTGAGTCGCCCTCTCTGGAGGCGCGGATTGCTGCCTTCGACGATCCGGTCGCGGCACGCAAGGCCTTCATCGCCCGACAGCCGCTTGGCCGACTTGGCACACCCGAAGAGATCGCCGCCATGGCGGTCTACCTGGCGAGCGAAGACTCGGCCTACACCACCGGCACGGCGATGGTCGTCGACGGCGGCGTGACGCTCTAGGGCCTGTTGAGATTCATCTTGAATTGATGATGGCGGCGGCGAGATGGATGCAGGCGGCGAAGCTCTGGTCGGTTTTGTCGGCGCGCAGGGCGATGCGTTTGAATTCTTTGAGTTTGCAGAAGA
>Ga0209458_1000060_pt1 | contig 65444 bp, 65 predicted proteins | sample WorMetLIZAISLAND_FD_187411 | JGI IMG/M metagenome (GOLD analysis project Ga0209458, IMG submission 187411) | Marine gutless worms symbiont microbial communities from Max Planck institute for Marine Microbiology, Germany - Inanidrilus manae... ...
TAAGACGTTGTCTTTTTCCAAAGGCGTTAAAATGCACGAGATCTGTTTGAAACTCTTCCTGCACCGCTATAATATGGACCTATTGCCAGCTGCTGGTTAGGGTGGCATTTAAAAATTAACCACTACCAAAATTTTGTTGACAACGTATAGATAAATAACACCAAAATGGTGTTGGGGGAAGGTTTCGAGCCAACATAACTAAACCCTTGTAAGCCACCGGCTTTGCTGGTGCGATGCGAAAAGGCTCTGCCGTTCTTGGGAGCGGAAGGTTGCAGCGGGAGTTAGATTCTCCTCCGAACCCGCCACAGTTCGAGAGGAGAATCCAAGATGAAAGAATGGCAGAGCCAATCCTACGTGAAGTGGTATTGCAGATACCACATCGTTATCGTACCGAAGTATCGCCAGAAAGCAATCTACGGAGTGTTGCGTAAGGAGATTGGAGAGATCCTGAGAGACCGGTGTAGGCAGTTTGGGGTAGAACTGGTGGAAGGGCATGCGCTGCCGGATTATATCCATCTGTGTTTGAGTATTCCCCCGAAACTGAGCGTAGCCTACACGATTGGTCGGCTGAAAGGGAAGTCGGCAGTCAGGGTTCACCTGGGCTACATCCGGCGTCGCGGGAATGCGAAAGGGTTCCATCTTTGGTCGACGGGTTACTGTGTGAGTACGGTTAGTTTGGATGAAGCCAAGGTGAGACAGTCTATCCGTCACCAAGAAGAGACGGAGCGTCGGCAAGAAACGCTCGATTTAGACGACTAACACAACCAAAAGCTGAGGCGGGTTCATACGGCCCCTGGGGGGCCTTCACCGCAAATCGCCCCCCCCCAGGGGGGCTACTTCAAACTACCCGCTAGGCGGGTGGTACTTGATTATCATTGCTAAAACTTCAGGGCTTTCAATCGAAGAGATTAAAGAACTATAAGAAAGAACTATAAGTCGAAATCGGCTGACAGATGCATTCAGACCGATCTCTTGAGGGAAAAGGGACCAGGCTCAGTTTTAATGGCAAGCGATTGACAAAATCTCCTAACACACCTATTAGGCCAAGACCATACTGCGCATCAAGTTCCGGGCTACCCTGAAACTTGCGCAGAATGGCCCGGCTTAGGGGTGGTGTTAGACCATAAAAACTGTGAAGAAATTCAAAATGGGAACAATTACTATTCAAATTCCGCAGAACATGAAAGAGAAATATGTAATAAGTAATCCAGAAATAGCCGAGAGCTTAGTCAAAGAAATCAAGGCAGTACAAGAAAAATAAACACCTGATACTAAGGATATGTTCAAAGGCTTATTTTCTAATGATATTGATTTGATAAATCAAATTACTGAAGCAGCTATGGAAGATAGAGAACATTACAGATTAAGGGTCAACAGTGAATAAGGCTCTACTTGATGCAGATATTTTTTCTGAAATCCTTAAGGGAAGAAATATTAGAGAAGAAAAGGACACCCATTTTTTTGGCTTGATCCTTCCCCTATCGGAAAGTTCATCGTGAAACATCAACCACTATGGACTGAAAGTCCATAGTCTGGAGGACTAAAGTCCTCATCCGTGGACAAGCCACGGACTGAAAGTGAAGGGACTTAAAGTCCATAGTTTCAACTATGATGCGCTTCGCGCACTAAAGTTATTGAAGCAATGAAAACTGTCGGCTAACAAATGGCTTATTCCCTAGTGCAGAGCACCTTGTGCCCAACAAGACAAATTCAACCGACCTCCTTCGTCGGCAGCTGATATGCAGCGTTAGCTGCATGTGATACCTCAGCCAATGCAAAAATTTTCAAATACCCAAAGGCAATACTATATTTGTATTACATTTTGCTCGGAGGTACGGAATAATGCGAGTTACTACAAAAGGCCAAGTTACGATTCCTAGAGCTATAAGAGAAGCTTTAGGGATATCTCCCGAAACAGAAATCGATTTTGTTGAAGATAGTGGTCGGTTTTATATCGTGAAAACCGGAGAGCCGAATGTAACAGGAAAATTTGGAAAATTTAGGGGGATAGCGTCAGCGAAAATATCTACTGACGAAATAATGAATCTTACAAGGGAATCATGATGAATGGTATTTTGCTTGATTCCTGCATATTGCTGGACTTATTCACCGATGATGAAAACTGGGCCGATTGGTCAGAAAATACACTAGAAAAATACAGCCAAACTAACACGCTGTATATCAACTCAATCGTATATACAGAAGTATCTATTGGTTTTAATCGAGTTGAAGAAGTTGAAAGTGCTATAGATGCGTTAGGTATTAAGGTATTAGAAATACCAAGGGAGGCTTTGTTTCTGGCCGGGAGGGCTTTTATAAAATACAGAAAAAACAAAGGCACCAAAACATCACCATTGCCTGACTTCTTTATTGGTGCTCATGCTTCGGTTTCCCAATTTGGGTTAGTGACCAGGGATTTATAAAAATATAGGACCTATTTTCCACAAGTTCAGCTATTCCATCCATATGAAAATTAAGCAGCTAACAAAGCACATTAAGTCCTATAGAAATTTGGTTGCGATACAAAAACGCGCACCCACTTAAATTTTTCATGAGTCCATAGGAAGCTAGTCACGAAGCCATTCATCCGACCGGGGGGGGGCGTGAAAGCTGATGATAACTATAATCGGAAGTTTCAAAGGCGGGTCGGGCAAGAGCACCGTTACCTTCAACCTGGCGGTATGGCTTGCGATGGCCGAGATGAAAGTTCAGCTCATCGATGCCGATCCCCAAGCGACCCTGGCCGACGTGGTAGAGGTGCGCGTGGAAGAAGGCTTCGATCCCCCGTTGCGCATCATGGATAAGTCGGGGCTGACCCCGGAGCGGCTGAACGCCGCGGACGAGACCCTGATCGATGTGGGTACGGCAGATATGGACTCGATGCGCCGGGCCTTGGCGCTGTGTGATCGGGTGGTCGTCCCCGTGCCTCCGTCCCAGGCCGATATCTGGTCCACGCAGCGTTACATCCGTCTGGTGAACTCCATACAAAGAGACAAGCCGGCGGACATCCTCGGCTTCATAAACCGCGGCGATACCCATCACGCCGTCCGCGAGACCGATGAGGCCGCCGCCGCGCTGGTCTCGCTGCCGGGCATCAAGTTCCTCAAGCCACGGCTGTGCCAGCGCACCGTCTTTCGGCGCTCCTTCAGCGAGGGATTGGCAGTGTTCGAGCTGGAGCCGCGTGGCAAGGGGGCGCGGGAATTCTTTGCCCTGGCCGCCGCCCTCTATCCCAACCTGGTCAGCTGAGCCCTTACCCGTAGGTTGGGCAAGGCCCGTAGGATGCTGGTGAGCGCAGCGAACCGCAGCTTTGGACGGCTGTGTCCAGTGCAACACCGTTAAGTTGAACTATCGTAATTGTTCAATCCTCCATTGTTTTTGCCATCCATGGCACCTGGATTCCGGCAACACTTACCGGAAACGTGACAACACAAGGTTCTCACGATTCCAATGAGCAAGCCATGTAGGGCCGCAAAGGTGTATGTTACGTGCGCAAGGGGTCTTACGCTCATCGAGCTGCTGATTGTGATGGCGGTTGTCGGTATCCTCGCGGTGATGGCTTATCCTTCCTATACCGAATCCGTCAGGAGATCCCGGCGGAGTGATGCTGTGATCCGGCTGATGGAGGTGGCCCAGACCCTGGAACGCTGCTATACCCAGTTCAGCGGTGTCTACGATCATATGGACTGCCCGATCCAATCGACGGTGGAGCTCACCTCGTCACAGGGGTTCTACAAGATTGTGCCCGCCGTGACCGCCACGACCTATCGCCTGACTGCGACCCCCGTCGTAGGTGGCCCGCAGGCCACAGATGCCAAATGTACTGCTTTCACCCTGACCAATACGGGTGTAAAGACCGCTGTCGGAGGCTTGGGGGATGCTTGTTGGGACTGATGGAGACTGGAAGATATGACCGTTCAGCCCCTCGCTGTTTCTACCTCCATGGCACTGGATTCCGGCAATCCCTGCCGGAATGACGATGTGGGGGCTAAACAGTTACTTGAAGATCCCTTTCAATAGAATTGTTCAATTGAAACACCTGGACATCAGTGACATAAAAAACCACATCCAAGTATCTGACAGAATTGCCTCATCAGGGCAACCCGCCGATCGTCAATTCAGGCGTATCGCAGAAAAACGATTCGGATTGACTCGCCGTTTCGCATACACTTGACAACATGTCCGGAAAGCTCTTCATTCAAACCTACGGCTGCCAGATGAACGAGTACGATTCCGCGCGCATGGCAGAGGTCCTGGCCGAGTCGCATGGCCTCGAGCGCGTTGGTCGCGCCGAGGATGCGGATGTGCTGCTGCTCAATACCTGCTCCGTCCGGGAAAAGGCCCAGGAGAAGGTATTCTCCCAGCTCGGTCGCTGGCGGCCCTGGAAGGCGCGCAATCCGGCCTTGGTCATCGGTGTCGGCGGCTGTGTGGCGAGCCAGGAGGGCGCGGCGATCCGCGAGCGGGCACCCTATGTGGATCTGGTGTTCGGGCCCCAGACGCTGCATCGGTTACCACGGATGCTTGAGGCCCTGTGGGATGGTCGCCGGCCCCAGGTGGACGTCTCCTTCCCAGCGATCGAGAAATTCGACTGCCTGCCCATACCCCAGGCCCAGGGACCCACGGCCTTTGTCTCAGTAATGGAAGGCTGCTCGAAATACTGCACCTATTGCGTCGTACCCTACACCCGGGGCGAGGAGGTCAGTCGTCCCTTCGACGATGTGATAGCAGAGGTCGCGGCGCTTGCGGAGCAGGGGGTACGGGAGGTCAATCTGCTGGGCCAGAATGTGAACGCGTACCGCGGCTCCATGCACGACGGGGCCATGTACGACGGAGAGGGTGCCGACCTGGCGCTGCTGATCCGTTATCTGGCCGCCATCGAGGGTATCGACCGCATCCGCTACACCACCTCGCACCCGGTGGTGCTCTCCGATTCCCTGATCGAGGCCTATGCGGAGGTACCCGAGCTGGTGAGTCATTTGCATCTGCCGGTGCAAAGCGGCTCCGATCCGATTCTGGCCGCCATGAAGCGGGGGCATACGGTGCTCGAGTACAAATCCAAGATCCGCCACCTGCGCCGGGTGCGACCGGATATCGGCATCTCCTCCGACTTCATCGTTGGTTTTCCGGGCGAGACGGAGGAGGACTTCGCCGCTACCATGGCCTTGGTGGATGAGATTCGATTCGATACCAGCTTCAGTTTTATCTATAGCCGGCGCCCCGGCACCCCTGCCGCGGATTACCCGGATGAGATTCCCGGCGCGATCAAACAGGCGCGCTTGGCGCGCCTGCAGAAGTGTCTGAACCATCATGCCCAAATCATTGGCCAGCGCATGGTGGGGACCGTCCAGCGAGTACTGGTAGAAGGGCCGTCGCGCAGGAAACCGACGGAGCTTGCAGGGCGCACTGCCAATAATCGGGTAGTCAACTTTGCGGGCTCAGGGGATCTGATCGGAGGTTTTGTGGATTTGAGCGTTACCCGTGCCTTACCCAACTCACTGCGGGGGGAGCTTATCCGATGATTCACGCTTTTTGTTTCCAGTGGGTTCGGTAGGCACAATTCACCCTGGCGACTGGTAGCCGAGAGTCGAAAGCTTTACCCTATATCCTGGCGTACATCGGATTCACATCGGGAGCCTGCAATCGGGAGTCAGCGGGTGGTGATTAAGGCTTAAAAGGTGCCCTTATCACGCGCTTACCAAACCAGCAAGTGTTATTCACGACAAAAATCCTGTTAATCCTGTACTATTGGTTAGCGAAGCTTCGCCTTAAGTCCACGAGGCGTGAATTTTTTGCGCAGTGCAAAAACTTAACTCATTTGTAAAGATGCGGATCATTCAAGGATCCCAGTGGGGGGGCTGAAGTGATCCGCTTCGAACACGTCACGAAACGCTATCCGCAGCGCGGGGATGCCCTCAGCAACCTGAGCTTTGAGCTCAAAGCCGGCGAAATGGTGTTCCTCACCGGCCACTCGGGTGCGGGTAAGAGCACTCTGTTGCGACTGATCGGTTTGATCGAACGTCTGACCCGAACAGGCCAAAACCGGCTCCCATCCTTGGAAATTTTTGAGCCTTGATCAGCGGGAACAAACCGATTGATGGAAACGACAAAAGGCTGAACATGGGCGTCAGGCTTTTTTGAAGAACGTGTTAGCCAGCGGTTTGCCTGTCAGAATCATACTGACCAGCAATCCTCCGATCAGTCCCCAGAAGGCGGAGCCGATACCGGCAATGGAAAGCCCGGACACGGTTATCAGGAAGGTGATCAGCGCGCCTTCTTTTTGTTCTTCGTCTTCCATTGCCTGACTGAGACCAGAGATGATCGCTCCGAAAAGCGCCAACCCGGCTATCACGGCGATAAGTTGCGTGGGCAGAGCTATGAGAAGCCCCACCAGCGTTGCGCCGAAAGATCCCACCAGGAGGTAGGACAAGCCGCAGGCCATGCCGGCCGGGTATCTTTTCTGCGGATCGGGGTGGGCGGCCGGTCCGGTGCAGATGGCTGCGGTTATGGCGGCCAGGTTGACGCCGTGGGCCCCAAAGGGAGCCAGCAGCACTTTTTTGAAGTCTCGGATCTTTTTAATCTCTTTCCAAATGGGGCGGGCTGTCGTGGTTGCCTGGGATTGCGGCACAAGTCCGGAATCCGTCAACACCGCCAGAGCCGCGATTTTTCCCTCAGCCGCCGCCACGTTAGCGCCATATGCGCCCGCCACATCCCCTGCGGCGTAAACGCCGGGCAAGGATGTCCGACACCACAGGTCAGTCTTGGGAATAGCCCGTTTTCTTCAGAGCGCGCCATCTGTACGCCCAACAGTTTCGCCAGGCAGCTTCTGGAAATAAAACCGAAGCCGACGCCTAACGTGTTAACCCGGATGGTTCTGGATTTTTTCAAAATGGGTCTCCGGTCCCGGTCCAATGGGGCCACAACAACTTCATCCAAGGACTCTTTGCCGCGAGCTTCCATAACGCTCCAGCCATAGTGGATATCTATTCCCGCCTTCTTCAAGAAAAGCATATACCCAAACCCTTGCGCAACCAACGGCAGGTTTTTGATGAGCGTTGGAAATTGTTTTGCCAGTTGCGGCCTTGCGCCGCTTTCGTATATTCCCAGCACCTTGACGCCGATGCGGTGTAATTGTTTAGCGGTTACAAGCAGCAGCGGGCCGGTCCCGACCAGAATGACCGATTTATCTGGTTTCACCAGACTGTTTTTCACTTGTGACTGCAAGGCTCCGAGCATCATGATTCCCGGCAGGGTCCAGCCGGGGAAAGGGACCGTTCTTTCGTAGCAACCGGAACAAATTATTAACTTCTTGTAATGCAACGCAAACAGTCCCCTGTCGTCCTTGTGCACCATCAAACGCTGCGGGTTGTCCATAAATCCGACAACGCGTGTCTCTGTGAGCATTTCGATGTTTGCTGCATGCCGAGCGAGAAGGCGTTGTAGATTGTCCATCTCGATTTTCAGTTTTTTACCCAGGTGACCGGCCGCCGCATGGTCCCTGAACGGACCGCGGTAGACGGCTCCGCCGGCTTTAGGTGCTTCGTCAATGACGATGCTTCGGAGGCCATATTCCGCCAGATAGACGGCTGCGTTGATTCCGGCGGGACCTGCGCCGATGATGCAAATATCCCCCTGCTTTTTCATAGGTGAATTATTCTCCATTGAGCAATCCCTCGACGTCCAGACGATTGGACTGTGTTTTGACGACCATTCCCTCCTTTACGACTGTCCGGCAGGTTCTTTGCTTTTCCTTTTCATTGCTTCAATAACTTTAGTGCGCGAAGCACATCATAGTTGAAACTATGGACTTTAAGTCCCTTCACTTTCAGTCCATGGCTTGTCCACGGATGAGGACTTTAGTCCTCCAGACTATGGACTTTCAGTCCATAGTGGTTGATTTATTCTCACAGCGCAACAATAACAGATACCCATGCTGCAATATGCACCGGTAATCTGGCCATGATCATTTTTTCCAATTTTTTTAATGCCTAATGCGCTTAATGTGGATAAGACTGTTTCTCCTTTGGCTGCCTCCACACACGTTCCGTCAACTTCAATTCGGACTTTGTCTCCGGTTATTGGTTCAATATCGTTTATTCTTTTCATATCAAATCATGTCCAATAGTTGTGTAAGCAAGGGGTGCCACGATAGAGAATAGTTACGAAACAACAAGAGTGAATACTCCACCGGCTAAAGCCTATGGCTTCGAGTTACGGCTAAAAGCCGGATTAATCGGCCATCCGGCCGATGGCTGTCGCTACACAACCTCAAAATCGTCATCCGGCTCCGGCGCTTGTTGGTTCTCGATGTACTCCTTCCACACCTCGCCGGTCACATTCCCACTCGTGGCTACCCAGTGCCCTCTCGCCTATAGGTGCTGACCCCAATACCGCTTTCTTAGGTGCCGATACTCCGACAACAGCTTATGTGAACTCTTACCCTTGAGATACTGCACGGCCCGCGATACCGATAGCTGCGGTGGGGTCCCAATCAGCATGTGCACATGATCTCGGTTGATCGAACCCGCATCGATCAGCATCTCCTTGCTCCGTGCAATCCCCCTCAGCAACTCGCGGCAACGGTAACCCACATCGCCACCGAGCACTTGGTACCGATACTTCGTCGTCCACATCAGATGGTACTTACAGTCCCAAACGGTGTGCGAACCCCGCTTATAATCTTTCATCCATCCAGCTTAACCTCTACTCCCCTTATCCGTCACCTATAGGCGAGGGGTTTACTGATCCCCTATCGGGGACTCTAATAACATTACCGAAACGAGTTATTACCACCATGAAGCGATTGTTTCTCCTTGTCTAGGTGTCAAAGACGCCTATCGTTTTCTCCACGATTTCGAGGTAACCTTTCGTAATCGTTCAGACCCTCCCTCATGATAACCGGACCGGAATGAGCGGCGGCTATGTGGTGATGGCGGGCGGCAAGGGCAAGGCCAGCAAACCGCATCGACGTCGGCAATGTAGGGCCAGGGGAGTTGACCACGCAGGCGGCAGGCCTCAATGACGCTAACAGGGCGAAGGCGCGTGAGCCCTGGGGGTTACGCATGCTGAGCTACTATGAGGTGGAGCGAGATTTATATGATGCCGCTCGATCCGACCGCAGGACATGAACAAGGCGGGAGTCATCCCATGCTGACTGTCTCGCTGGTCGAGTTCAACGAAGCCACCAAGCTGCCGGTGATCTTCCCGATTACCAACGGGGCGAGTTCGCCCGCCGCTTGGGGTTCGCCGTGCCCATAATGGACGTCAGGATCACCGGCGTCGTGCGCTGCGATCAACCGCGTGTGCTCGACCTGGCCATCCGCCATGCCCGCAAGGTGGACACCCTCCCGGCACCAAATCATGGACGAGGTGCTGGCAAAGGTCTCCACACTCTTCGAGTAAGCAGGAAACGAGGCATGGCTGCCGTATCACTTCCTACACCGGACTCGACGCTGTGGAGATAGACTGACTTCAGCTATTCCTGACGTTGTCTCTGTTCGAAATGGCGGGGTTCAACAGGAAGTTCATCACTCCATATTAAGCCTAGCTTGAACGTGAGCTCGAACCTGCCCACGGACACTCTCCTTTAGCTATACTTCGGCGTACACCAGATTCACACCGGGAGCCCGCAATCGGGAATCAGCGTAGATGTTCGGGTTCGGCAAGCAGAAGCAGGAGCGCGCTTCCCAAGGCGAAGGGCAGCCCAAGGAGCGCCGCCGGCGTCTTGTAGCGCGTCTGAAGGATGGCCTGGCGACGACGCGGGCGGTGCTCAACACGGATATCGGCGACCTGATCCGTGGACGTAAGCGCATCGATGAGGACCTGCTCGAGGAATTGGAGACCCAGCTCCTGACTGCGGATGTGGGTGTCGATGCGACCAGCCGCATCATCGACCATATCGCGGAGCGGGTGAAACGGCGCGAGCTAACAGACCCGGTGGCCCTGATCGGTGCCTTGCGGAGCGAGCTCGCGGTCATCCTGCACCGCTGCGACGCCCCGGTGCGCCAACCCTCCGCCGGCCAGCCCCAGGTCGTCCTGGTAGTAGGGGTAAACGGGGTCGGCAAGACCACGACCATCGGCAAGCTGACCAAGCATCTCCAAGGGAAAGGCAACGACGTCATGCTGGCCGCCGGTGACACCTTCCGAGCCGCCGCCGTGGAGCAGCTCCAGGCCTGGGGGGAACGCAATGGGGTGCCGGTTATCGCACAGCATAAAGGGGCGGACGCGGCCTCGGTGATCTACGACGCCCTCCAGGCGGCCACTGCCCGCCGGATGGACGTGCTCATTGCGGACACGGCAGGCAGGCTGCATACCAAGGACAACCTCATGGATGAGTTGGCGAAGATCGCCCGCGTGATGAAAAAGATCGACCCGGAGGCCCCCCACGAGGTAATGTTGGTGGTGGACGCGACCACGGGTCAAAATGCCCTCAACCAGGCGCTTCAGTTCGATCGAGCCGTAGGGCTGACGGGTATCACCCTCACCAAGCTCGATGGTACGGCCAAGGGTGGTATCCTGTTTGCGGTCGCCGACCGGCTGCAGGTACCTATTCGGTTCATCGGTGTCGGCGAGAAGATCGAGGATTTGCGTCACTTCGACGCCGAAGAATTCCTCGACGCCCTGTTTGCCCGTTAGCAGCAACAAAGCGTATCGCATTTTTCAAGGTGCCCTTATCACGCGCTTACCAAACCAGCAAGTGCTATTCACGACAAAAATCCTGTCAATCCTGAAAATCCTGTTAATCCTGTTAATCCTGTTAATCCTGTACTATTGGTTAGCGAGGCTTCGCCTTAAGTCCACGAGGCGTGGATTTTTTGTGCAGTGCAAAAACTTAACTCATTTGTAAAGATGCGGGTCATTCTAAGGATCCCAGTGGGGGGACTGAAGTGATCCGCTTCGAGCATGTCACGAAACGCTATCCGCAACGTGGGGATGCCCTCAGCGACCTGAGTTTTGAGCTCGAAGCCGGCGAAATGGCGTTCCTCACCGGCCACTCGGGTGCGGGTAAGAGCACTTTGTTGCGACTGGTCGGTTTGATCGAACGCCCGACCCGGGGCCAGATCATGGTCAACGGACGTAACCTGAGACATCTGCCCACCCGCAAGATCCCCCTGCATCGCCGCCAGGTCGGGATGATCTTTCAGGACCACCGCCTGCTCGCGGATCGCACAGTGTTCGACAACGTGGCCCTGCCCCTGGTTGCGGCCGGTTACAGGCATAAAGAGATCCGCCGCCGGGTACGCGCCGCCCTCGACCAGGTCGGTCTGCTGGGCAGGGAGCGGACCTTTCCGGTCACATTGTCCGGCGGCGAACAGCAGCGGGTCGGCATCGCCCGGGCAGTTGTCACCCGCCCGCCCCTGATCTTGGCCGACGAGCCGACGGGCAACCTGGACCCGGACCTCTCGCACGAGATCATGGGATTGTTCGAGCGCCTCCATCAGGTCGGTATTACCCTCCTCATCGCCAGTCATGATCTGGCATTGATCGCGAGCCTGCCCTATCGAATATTGACGCTAACCAACGGCTCGTTGGCCGGGGACACGGGCATCCGGTGACCTTATGCGCGCACACCGCCGCTCCGCCCGCAGACGCGTTCGTATCTATCCACTTGATCTTCCGGGTACCTGGTTGAGCCACCACCTTCAGGTGGCATTGGGCAGCCTTGGACGCCTGTTGCATAACCCGTGGGCGACGAGCATGACGGTTGCCGTAATCGCCATTGCCATCGCATTGCCCACGGGCCTGTATGTGCTCACCCGGAACCTGAACCTATTGAGCGAGTCTTGGGACCAAACTACCGCCATCTCCCTATTCCTGACGCCGGACACGGATATGGAGCAGGCCCGGACATTAGTGGTGGAACTCAAGGCGCACCGAGACCTGGACCAAGTTACCCTCATCAGTCCGGACCAGGCGCTGTCGGAGCTCGGCAGCTACGATGGCTTCAGCGAGGCAATCGCCCAACTCGAAGAAAATCCGCTACCGGTGGTGCTTGCCCTGCAGCCGACGTCGGAGGTCCGGACCCCCGAGGTCCTGGAACGCCTAGCCAAGGAGGTCGAAGCACTGCCCCAAGCCGATTTTGCGCGTCTCGACACCCGCTGGGTACGTCGCTTTCAGGCCATCCTGAAGGTGACGCAGCGCGGGGTCGTGCTGCTCGGCGGTACGCTGGCCCTAGCCGTTCTGCTCGTGGTCGGTAACACGATCCGCCTGGAGACCGAGAATCGCCGCAACGAGATCGAGATCATGGAACTGGTGGGGGCCACATCGGCATTCATTCGTCGCCCCTTCCTTTACACCGGCGCCTGGTATGGGTTGTTCGGCGGGATCGGCGCTTGGTTGCTGGTAACCTTGGCACTGACCCTTATTCAGGGCCCGGTCTCCCGTCTCGCCGCGCTCTATCATACCCAGTTCCCGCTTGCCGGCTTGGGGTTGACCGCCCCGCTGACGATACTCGGCGGCAGTCTGGGGCTCGGCCTACTCGGGAGTTGGGTCTCCGTCAGACGCCACCTCAGCGCAGCGCAACCGCGCTGAATCCACACGCAAGCTTCATCCTGGACGCCAAATCGATATTGCCCGTGCACCTTTCCCGGTGCTAGACTATTTCTTATCGAAATACTCGGGCTTAAGCCAAATGACTAAAGACATTGCCATCTTGCCGACCGGCAACATCGACGCCTATATCGGCGCCGCCTATCAGATACCCATCCTCGCGGCAAGCGAAGAACGCAGGCTTGCCGAGCAGCTGCGCGACCATGGCGACATGGAGGCAGCACGGCGATTGGTTTTGTCCCATCTCCGCTTCGTGATTCGAATCGCCCGCGGCTACCTCGGTTATGGCCTGCCGCTGCCGGACCTCATCCAAGAAGGCACAGTGGGTCTCATGAAAGCGGTCAGACGCTTCGAACCGGACATGGGCGTACGCCTGGTGTCCTTTGCCGTCCACTGGATCCGCGCTGAGATTCACGAGTACATCCTGCGCAATTGGCGGATCGTCAAGGTGGCCACCACCAAGGCCCAGCGCAAGCTGTTCTTCAATCTGCGCAGTGCCAAGAAGCGTCTGGGGTGGTTCTCTCGAGAGGAAGTCGAGGGGGTCGCCGAGGATCTGGGCGTCAAGCCGGAGACGGTGCTGGAAATGGAATCGCGACTGGCCAATCAGGATCTTGCCTTCGACGGCGACGATAGTGATGACGACGAAGGCCCGTCGGCACCGGCGGCCTATTTGCCGGATATGCGGATGGAGCCGGCAAGCACTATCGAGCGCGAAAACACCATGACGAATCGCCGCCGCCGTCTCTTGAGTGCGCTCAATGGCCTGGATGACAGGAGCAAGACAATCCTGGAAGCGCGCTGGCTGACCGAGAAGAAGCAGACCCTACACCAGCTCGCACAACAGTTCGGTGTTTCCGCCGAGCGCATCCGGCAAATCGAAAAAACCGCCATGAAGACCATGCGGCTACAGTTGGAGGCCTGATACTCCCCTTGCGACACAGCCGCTGCCGGCATGTATCGATCATAAGGCGGACACCTTAGATTTTCAGGTACCCTCAAAAGGGTTATTTGGAGACGAGCTTCTTAACCAAGCCAACAACGGCCATCAGCACGCCGCCGCCCACACCGCCTCCGGCGACATTGGTGAGGATTCCGGCCAAGTCCAGGCCTCCGACGGCCTCGGTACCCCCTATAGCTTCGGCGCCTCCTACGCCTAACATGGACAGTAACTGGCCACCGAGCCCACCACCGATGATGCCGGCAATCGAGTTACCGAGCGTCCCCAGGGAAAGGTTCTTAAACAGTCATCCAGCGACATTACCGCCGAACGCTCCGCTGACGAGCTGAATGATCAATCCGGTCAAATCCACGATGCATGCCTCTTGGTAGTGATGAACAACGAAATTACCGGTCGCACATGGGTCAGCGCGACGTCACGCTCGCTGCCGGAGACCTGTATCGCGGCGAAAAATCCATGTGTAACGGGTATACTATGAATCAACCACTATGGACTGAAAGTCCATAGTCTGGAGGACTAAAGTCCTCATCCGTGGACAAGCCAGGGACTGAAAGTGAAGGGACTTAAAGTCCATAGTTTCAACTATGATGCGCTTCGCGCACTAAAGTTATTGAAGCAATGAAAACCTATCGGGTCGCAACGGATGGATTTGGCGAATAGTTCCGGACTTCGAATCTATACCCAAGGCGCGACGAGGAGGAATAACCAGCCCTATTGCGACGGTGAAGCCGATAGACTTCACGGGCATGCAGGGATGTGCCCGGCACTGGAAGGCGAAGCAAGGACAGCGTAGCCTTTCGGCGCAACGCCGCTATCGCAACGCCGCTATCGGGTGCGAGCGGCGTGCATCGCGGCGAAATATTCACGTGCAACGGGTATCAATAATCCATCCGCCTAACGGTAAGGCTCGAAATAGTCCTGTCGTTACCAGGCGATAGTGTGGACCTACACATACGTGCGACAAGCAAAGGGGTTAGGTAGCAACATGAAAGACAATGACAAGTCCTTGATGACAATCAAGATCGCCCCAGATCACCGCAGCGTCACAGCGTCGGCTTCGGTTCGGTGCCACGCACAGCAAAGGTAATCTGCTTATTCGGAATGCCGCAACCAACATTGACACCATTCCGAGGGGGGGGACGCTTCGAGGGTGCGCCGATGCCCTATTTCATGCGGTTGACCAATGATGGCGTCGGTCTATATGGAGGACCGATCCCCCGGGCAGGACGACCAGTCTCTCACGGCTGCATCCGCCTGCCCACTCAGTTTGCCCCTATTCTGTATTCTGTATCAACACGCGGCACTCGGAACTCCCGTGCGTATCTTCGGGGGACCCTCCGACCCCAGATACTCCGGCGCCTAGGGCCAAAAGCAGAGAAAGCGGACTAAGAGGCTGTCCAAAAACTAACCCATTGATTTTGAAAGTTAAGAAAGAGTCATAAAGATCCCTCGCTGCGTCTCGGGATGATACAACTGGCGTCCTTGTCATTTCGAGCGCAGCGAGAAATCTTTAGGTTCAGGCGGTTGGCAGGTACTCAGGTTTTTAGACAGCCTCTAAGGGCTGATCGGCGGCAGCGGGGCCGGGGGTGTAGGCGGCGGTGCACTAGGAGTCCCACCGCCTCCACCGCCATCATTGTTACTAATTATGGCAGCAGCACCAGCGGCGATAACGCCTCCGAGTATAGCTAAAGGCCCTATCGGTAGAGCAAGTGCAGGCTGCGGTGCGCCAGGTTGCGGGGAAACTACAGCTGATTCGGAGGCAGTGCGAGGGCCAGACAGCAGTCCTCGGGGTCAACGGTATAGATCTCATTCTCCGTTACCTTATATTGACCTCCCTCTGCGAGCCGGGTTTCCTCATTTTCTACCAACGCCTCGATATTTATTGCTGGTCGCTAGTAAAAACTATGGACTTTAGTCCAAGGGCTTTAGTATTCTCTTTTGTGATGCGAAAGATATCGAAATCATCTCGGGGGTAGTCAGCAAGGATCATGTGCATCTCTCCATCTCCTATCCCCCGAGGTTATCGGTTAGTGAGATTGTGAAGTCACTCAAAGAAAGAACCTCTCGTAAGATCCAACAAGAATTCCCACATTTGAGGAAGCAGTATTGGGGGCGTCACTTTTGGGCCATCGGGTATGGTGCATTCAGTTCGGGACATGTTACAGATGATATTATCAAAGAGTATATCAGGAAACACCGAGAGCATATGAATCATCATGATGATGACTTTCCAGTCGAATGAAACCTGACTTTTAGTCATCGTGGACTGACTTTTAGTCTGAGGCGTTCAGTCGGCTTTAGCCGAAACAACGACTTTCAGTCGCACCCCAGACTATGGACTTTCAGTCCATAGTGGTTGATAGAACCGTACCCGTAGGGTGGGCTGTGCCCACCGGTCAGGCATCGTATTTGGTGGGCACAGCCCACCCTACAGGTTAGTTAGTTCTTATACAGTCTCTAAGGAGTGCACCCAATTGTTTCTGGCGTCCACGCCAGATCCAGGTGCCGGGCGGCACGCACTTCGTCCAGGCGGCGGACCGGCATCCGATGGGGCGCACCCTTGACCAGGTCCGGTTGTTCCCGTGCCTCCGTTCGGATCTTTACCAAGGCCTCCACGAAACCGTCCAGCTCCTCCCGGGTTTCGCTCTCCGTGGGCTCGATCAACAGGCATTCGGGAACCAGCAGCGGGAAATAGGTGGTCGGGGCATGGAATCCATAATCTAGCAGGCGCTTGGCAAAATCCATGGCACTGACCCCTAGCTCCTTGGCCTCCCGGCGCAGGGTAATGATCAGCTCGTGGCCGACACGACGCTTCTCGTAAGCGGGCTCGAAGCCGGCCTCGGTCAGGCGCTTGAGGAGATAATTGGCGTTAAGAGTGGCAAATTCGGCTACCCGTTGCATCCCTTCGGCGCCGAGCATACGGGCGTAGACGTAGGCTCGCAGCAAGACGCCGATGTTGCCGCCGAAGGCCGTGAGGCGACCGATGCTGTCCGGGCATGCCGTCTCGTCGAGCCAGGCGTAGTCGGTGCCGTCGTAGGTCACCAGGGGCACCGGCAGATAGGGCTCCAGGCGCTCCGATACCCCCACCGGGCCGGCGCCCGGACCGCCACCGCCGTGGGGGGTGGAGAAGGTCTTATGGAGGTTGATGTGAATCACGTCGAAGCCCATGTCGCCGGGGCGCACCTTGCCCAGGATGGCGTTGAGGTTGGCCCCGTCGTAATAGAGCAGGCCACCGGCGGCGTGCACCGTAGCGGCGATTTCTCGGATGTGGCGGTCGAACAGGCCCAGGGTGCTGGGATTGGTGAGCATGATGCCGGCGGTCCGGGGACCGACGGCATTACGGAGGGCGGCGATATCCAGGTCGCCGGCGTCCCCGGTGGGGATCTCCTTGACCTGGTAGCCACACATGACCGCTGAGGCCGGGTTGGTCCCGTGGGCCGCGTCCGGGATCAGAATCTCGCGGCGGGCGTCGTCCCCCCTGGCCCGATGATAGGCGCGGATCATGGCCACGCCGGCAAATTCACCCTGGGCCCCGGCGGCCGGCGCTAGCGAGACCGCAGACATGCCGGAGACCTCCTTGAGCATCTCCTGCAACTCATACAGACAGGCCATGACACCCTGACCGTGACTGGCGGGGGCCAGCGGGTGACGTCCCAGAAAACCCGGCAGCGAGGCCAGGCTGTTGCAGGCCCTGGGATTGTACTTCATGGTACAGGAACCCAGGGGATAGAAATGGGTATCGATGGAAAAGTTCTGCTGCGACAACCGGGTGTAGTGACGCACGACCTGGAGCTCGGAGACCTCCGGCAGATCGGGCCGCCGCTTGCGACGCAGATGTTGCGGCAGGTCGTCCGGCACCGCGGCCGGCGCGAGCGGTGCCTGAGCGCCGGCGCGGCGTCCGGGACGTGATTGGTCGTGGATGAGCATGGACGGGTGGCCGTAGGGATTCACGTTGCGGTCTGCTCGATTACCGCGGCAACGAGCTCACCTGCCTTCTGGGGCGATGCCTCTTTAACAGAAACATAGTTTTTGAGGGTCAGTGGGGCCTTCTCCCAGTCAAATTCCTTGGCAATCACTGGAATAATCCGCTTCTTGTCACCAATTGCCGCACCGAGTTCGAACAGCGTCCAGGGGTTTTTTATGCTGTCAGGCGTGAGAATGAGCACCAGGGTTCGACTCGCCCGCAACGCCGACTCGAGTTGATCCTCCAAAGACGCTCCAGGCGGTAGATCCGCTACATCGAACCAGGATTCGATGCCTGCATGGCGCAACGCGGAAGAAAATTGCTCCACCCACGGGCGGTCCTTATCCGAATAAGCGAGAAAGATTTCGGAATTGTGGCTAGCTTCCATTTGGACTGTCTCTTCTAACACGTTGCCCGAGTTGCCTGAAGTAATGGTCGATATCGTTGAGATAAACGGTATTCTTTGCCTTGACGAATGTAGGAACGGACGGCCTTGCGAGCAGCTCCTGCCTACTGATCCCGTATAGAACCACCACGAAAGGCTTCTTCCTACCCCATAGGATACCTACTTCAACCCAAATATAGGGTCTTTCCAATGCCCAAGGAGTCAGCAAAACAAGCAATTCGTCCGCCCTATTGAGGAAATCTCTAAGCTCATCGTCGGTTTCGCTACCGATACCGATGTCAGCTTCGTCAAGAAATACCCGTGCTCCACAGGCTTCAATTTCCCTTGCAATCTGCCGTGCAACCCAGGTGTCTTCACCGGAGTGACTGACGAACACCAATCTATCATCGTCCATTATATTGGGATTGAAACTAGCGATTGTACGCGGGCGGGCCACTGCCGCCCGCGGGAGCGGCATCAGACCAGAGCAGCCAGGGCGGAGTCGTAATCCGGCTCCTGGGTAATTTCGGGCACCAGCTGGGTATGGAGGACCTTGTTGTCCTTGTCCAGGACTACCACGGCACGGGCAGTGATACCTGCCAGGGGGCCGTCATCCATCAGCACGCCATAATCTTTGCCGAACTTACGCGAGCGCATGATGGATAGATTAATCACGTTGCCGATGCCCTCGGCCTTACAGAAGCGGTCGGAGGCAAAGGGTAGATCGGCCGAGATGACCAGGGCCACGGCATCCTGCTTGCCGGCCATAGTCTCATTGAATTTCTTGGTGGAAGTGGCGCACACATCAGTATCTAGGCTGGGCACGATGTTGAGCAACTTCTTCTTGCCGGCATAGTTGGCCAGGGTCTTGTCGCTCAGATCGCCGGCGACCAGCTTGAAATCCGGGGCAGTCGAGCCGACAGCAGGTAGATCGCCGGCGAGCTTGACGGGGGTTCCTTTGAGGGCGGTTTGGGCCATGGGATGCTCCTATTGGTTTGTCGATGGTTGTAGTCTATTGATTCTTCAGAAATAGTGAATGCTTGGTTTCTTTTGTTATTGCCAAAATCTGTGGAGCGACCGCGAACCAGTGGTCCGATTTTCAAAACCAAGGCGCTTAAGAGTTCGTGTAATTTCAGATCCGGAGATACGAGGTAACTTAGGCATGTGCCGGAACACTGAACATGGTAACCAACGGATGCCTCGAAGAGGGAAGAGGAAACTCCGACAGATAAAGCGCCGTGGCCTCTTGCAGATTGGCAATGGCCTCTTCGACTGTTTCGCCTTGGGTAGTAGTACCTGTTTCCGGGTTCGAGGCGATGTAACCACCCTCTTCGGCAGGGGTGATGACTGCAGTCAGTTCCATAGTAAACTCCAGGGTAAGTGCGTATAGGGTATCTTGCAAAAAAACTCAAGGTGCTTATGCGGAGAAGCCAAGGATAGCCTGCTATTTTTCAGGCACATCTGCGAAACCTCTACTAGCTTTTTCCAGCTCCTCGCAGATTGCGTCAAGCGATATATAAGTACCTGAAATTTCCGCTTTCAATATATGCTCATACTGTTTTACCAAATAATTCTCTTTGCGTTCTTGTTCAATACTCTCTACTAGCCCTAATATTGGCCTATCTATATTTATCGATTCCCCCTTCTCCTTCATATATTGCATTTCATTGCTTCAATAACTTTAGTGCGCGAAGCGAATCATAGTTGAAACTATGGACTTTAAGTCCCTTCACTTTCAGTCCGTGGCTTGTCCACGGATGAGGACTTTAGTCCTCCAGACTATGGACTTTCAGTCCATAGTGGTTGATTATCTTCCACATACCTTGCATATCGGAAGAATATAATCGCATTCACTATCCCACTAAATATCCAATGAACCCATTGGTCTATATGTCAGGTCCCGGATGATTACATAGGATCTAAACTTGGGTCATTGTTGCGAGCCAGAGAGGTGATGGAGTTGCTAGTGAACACGTCGATAGCGGAGAAAGCGCAATGAACATCCACCGGCACGCCAATGCGACCACGACCCCAAAGATTCGCCGTTACATCCAAGCCTCGACCCAGCCGGTCACGCAACTCGCCGACGAACTAGGCGTGAGTGAGGATACCATCCGCCGCTGGAAGCAGCATGACACCGTTGCCGACGGTTCTCACACGCCCCACCGTTTTCAGACCACCCTCACCCCGGTTCAGGAGGCGGTGGTGGTGGAGCTGCGCAAGACGTTGCTGCTGCCGCTCGATGACCTGCTGGTGGTCACCCGTGAGTTCATCCATCCCGACGCCTCCCGCTCCGGTCTGGACCGCTGTCTGCGCCGCCATGGGGTGTCCAACCTCAAGGCCCTGCTGCCCCCGGAGGACGGCGCGCCGACGCCTTCGCACAAGACCTTCAAGGACTACCCTCCTGGCTTTGTCCACGTCGATGTCAAGTACCTGCCCCAGCTACCGGATGAAGACCACCGCACCGACCTGTTTGCTGCCATCGATCGCGCGACCCGCTGGGTCTACGTGGAGATCCCGGCCGACAAGTCAGCACGCTCCGCCAGCGGCTTCCTCACGCGCCTGATCGAGCAAGCGCCGTTCACCATCACCAAGGTCCTCACTGACAACGGCAAAGAGTTTACCGACCGCTTCTGCGCTACCGGCAAGCGCCCGCCAACCGGCACCCACGCCTTCGATCGGGTTTGTGCCGACCACCGCATCGAACATCGTCTCATCAAACCCAGAACCCCACAGACCAACCGCATGATCGAACGCTTCAATGGCCGCATCGCCGACGTGTTGCGGACCAACCGATTCGATTCCTCTGCTTCGCTCCAAGCAACTCTCAAACGCTTCGTCTACCTGTATAATCAACACATCCCACAGCAAAACTTGCTCCACAAAACACCCCTCCAGACACTCCAACACTGGTACGCTCAACAGCCCCACCTGTTTAAAAAAATTCCGCGTAATCATCTGGGACCTGACACGTATTTAAAAAGAATTTTTAGATAGTCTGGATTTTTATCAGTGGTAATTTGCTTTATCTTCGCATCGTAGGATCTTGTTCGTTCTCTGAGTTCATCGATGGAGATCGTTGAATTAATATAGTCTTCATAAGAGTTACATTCGATTATTATCCGTGGGAACCACAATGAAAATAACTTTTTTGAAGCAATGGTTGATACGATAGAAAAATATACGATTTTCCAAGCGAGCGGAAAAAATATTGACAATTGTTGAAAATTCAATGATACGAACTCATCACCTTTTAAATATTCAGAAATATTGATAGCAGCCCCTTTGATAGAAATCACTAAGAATGCAAAAACCGGAAGCACTATAATCCAAAAAATGTGCACAGTATTAGGAACGTCTCTAATCAGCGTTTTTAGTTTATCCCAACGCACTTCACGATTCTCCAGTATATTGTCAATACCAATAGAAAGGTTGCAGGTGCATGGTGATTGATAAATCTGCATTTATTAAGATAGAGGTCAGGTTTAACGGTACGTGCATTTCATTGCTATATGGGCACTTTAAAAAATTCAAGGTGCCCATGCGGGACAAGGTGCCTCACCGTTCTTCAAAGTGCACAAGCACCTGATCAACCACTATGGACTGAAAGTCCATAGTCTGGAGGACTAAAGTCCTCATCCGTGGACAAGCCACGGACTGAAAGTGAAGGGACTTAAAGTCCATAGTTTCAACTATGATGCGCTTCGCGCACTGAAGTTATTGAAGCAATGAAAAATGGCTTTTCTACGTGAAGGATCCAAATAATTATACATTCAATTTAGATGAAATTCGCGATCCTAACGTAAAGCACCCCAATCAAAGGAAGAATGGAAAATACAGATGTAATCCGCTGGGAAAGAATCCATCTGATGTATGGGAGTTCCCGAAGATAACGACAGGAAGTAGGAGAAGTTATAAAGTAACGAACAGGGCATCCCGCCCAATTTCCACTGGGAATAGTGGAAAGGATTATAAAAGCATCTTCCAATCAAACAGAAATTGTAGTCGATCCGTTCGCAGGCTCATTTTCAGCAGGTATCGCAGCTTATGGATTAGGACGCTTATTTGTAGGATTTGAGAAGGATAAAAAATACTGTCAATTAGCAATTGATAGATTTCACGAGTTTAAAGAGGAAAGACGACTTGCGCAGAGTTAAGCACAACTCTTCTAGCTTTTTCTATATATCTCAAGAAGTTTATTGCTCTCTATCAGATGGGCTTAGTTCCCCCCTCCACTCTTCGGGGTATCTTGCCGCTAGTTCAAGATGACTATAAATCTACAGACTATAAGTAGCATATTTATTTGCGTGGCCGAGATCAGAGATAAAATTACCCCTAACAATCGCATGCACTCGAACAGCAAAAAGTGGCGTTCCTCATCGCTTTGCTTTTCGTTGCCGGTGATGCGTAGCGTTGGCCACCTGCCTACCAGCAGGTGGCTGCAAATAAATTGTGAGCGAGATACCCGCGTTCCCTCGCAAGCGATATCGTGGCCCTATCGAAGCAATCCGCTTGATTTTCCTATGCTTACAATCCAACCTGCGCGGGCTGCCGGTCGCCAGCTACCAGTAGTTATTCCCCCTCTACTTACTACTGGAAGCCGGTAACTGGAAACTAGGTTGTGTTGACATTTAGAAAGTCGGCACAGCAGACCCTACAATAATCAAACGGTTAGCGTGGGGTCCACTGTGCGGACTACTCGGGTATCGCGGCTATTTAACATCTGAAAAACAGTCGGTTAGAGTTAAGGCGATTTCTGTCAAATGACAGACCAGCCTGCTTGTCTTTTCGTCCGTCTTCTGTGTCGCGACAACAGTTACATCACTCAACGATGCGCCTGTTGTCGCTCCTTGAAGACGAACGAATAGCCGACTCATCCTAGTCTATCATTTTCCGGCAATCGCCTAAATGTCAACAGGACCTAGGAAAATCGGTCCGCTAAGATCATGATTGCGGGAAGGTTTATATGCCCTCACCCCGGCATACAGGGAAACTCGAGACCGTGACCCCCGCCCGGGCGACGTGGCTGCGACTGACGCTGCTGGGTGTGATCAGCGGTGCAATGGCCAGCCTGGTCGTGCTGGCCTTCAAGGCGGCCATCGCACTCGGCCAATTCCTTTTGTTGCCGGAGGAGGCGCGCGGAACTCACCTGGGTCTCGATCCCTGGCTGCAGCTCCTCTTGCCGGTGGCCGGCGGATTCCTGCTCGGGCTGATTTTCGACAGGCTGCGCGCCAAACACCGCGAGGTGGGTGTCGTTCATGTGCTGCACCACCTGCACACCCCCGGAAAAGTGTGTCTACCCGCGGCCAATCTGTTGACCCAGCTGGGAGGTGCGGTTACCGCAATCGTCACCGGACACGCGGTGGACACGGAAGGGCCATCGGTCCATATCGGCTCGGCCAGCGCCAGCCAGCTCGGTCGGCACCTGCGGGTCTCTGCCGAAGAGGACCATATACTTGCGGCCTGCGGCGCGGCCGCTGCCATCGCGGCCGCCTTCAATACCCCCCTGGCAGGCGTCGTCTTCGTGGTCGAGGTGCTGAGGGTACGTTACGAGGTCAGCCGCTTTTTGCCGATCATCGTCGCGTCCGTGGTCGGTGCGGTCATCAGTCGGCTGCTGCTGCATGCGGATTCTACTCTCAGCGTCCCCCCGCTGGATCTGAACAACCACTGGGAGCTGCCGAACCTGATTCTGCTCGGGTTGACGATCGGTGTACTGGCCATCGGCTTCATCAGCTGGTGCGAATTCGTCGCCGTGCGTACACGCACCTGGTCAAACCGCCTGGGCTTTCCCTGGCGGGCCTGGTAACCGGCATCCTGGCCCTCCGGACCCCTGAGATCATGGGTTCCAGCTATGCTACCCTGGATCGGCTGCTGGCCGGCGGGGAGGGGCTCGGCCTGGGCCTGGTGCTCGCGATGACCCTGGCCAAGCTGGCGGCCACGGGCACGGCGGTGGGGCTGCGGGTCCCCGGTGGACTGATCGGACCGACCCTGTTCATCGGGGGGGCGGCGGGATCGGCCCTCGGTATGCTGTTCGAGATGCTGGGGCCCATGGACACGGCCCCACCTGCCTTCTATGCCACAGTCGGGATGGCGGCCATGATGGGGGCGAGTCTCAGGGCACCCCTGGCCGCCCTGATCGCTTTGCTCGAGCTTACCGGCAATCCCAATATCATCCTACCCGGCATGCTTGCGGTTGCCACCGCGGACATCACGAATCAATTGGCAATCGGGCGCGAATCCGTCTTCGAGATCCTGTTGCGCAGTCGCGGGAATCGAGGTATTCCCTGACCATGCGGGGTATTTCCTCGTCCAGGTCGTGGCCTGGCTCGAAGCCCAGGTCGGTCCGGATGCGATCCGAGGAGAACCAGGCATCCTGGGTAAGCTTACGCAGGTCTTCCCGGCTGAAGGGCATGCGCCGGCGGAGTCCTTTTTCCAACCAGGTGGCCCCGCAGGCGGCCGTCGCGAGGGCCCAGTAGGGGACCGTCCAGCCGGGCACCGATTTGCCCAGAGCGAGGCGAATCCGTTCGTACAGCCAACGGGTGGAATAGCCCTTGCCGTTGGTCACCAGGTAGGTGCGGCCGCCGGCCCGCGAATGCGTGGCGACCAGGAATGCCGCCGCGATGAGATCCTGCACGTGAAGGAAGGATCGCCGGTTGTCGATCTTCGGCCAGGGGGGAACCGGTTCCGCGCCACCGCCTCGGTCATACGTGCCAGGTTGCCCGCTCCGGTCAGCCCGTAGATCATCGGCGAGCGCAACACGCAGACATGCATGCCTGCTTCGCCCGCTGCCAGGACGCTGTACTCCGCCGCCAATTTGGCGCGTCCGTATACCGTGTCCGGCGTCGGTGGCGTCGCTTCGTCCATCGGTCCCTTGCCGATCGCTGCCCCCATGACCTTGATACTGCTCAGGTAGACAAGCCGCTGCACGCCGGCCGCGCGCGCCGCGTCCACCAGATTTCGGGTGCCTTCCGCCGTCACGGGCCAATGGGCGGCCGCCTGGTAGATATCAGGCGCTCGCGGTGGCGGCGCGTGACTCGCCAGATGAAAGACCAGCTCGATTCCATCGAACTGGCCGACCAGCGTGGACGGATCGGTAAGATCCGCACTGCGGATGTCCAATCGCTTCCCCGGCCATAGGGGACGGGCGTTTTTGGGGCAACGGGTCAGGATGGTGACGTCGGCGCCCTGTACAAGGAGCGCGGTCACCAGATGACGCCCGACCCTCCCGGTGGCCCCCGTAACCAGGGTGGGAACGGCCTTCAAAGGGGATGCATCGGCACTGGAAGAGATCACTGTCTTCGCCCCCGACCCATCAGGCGACGCAGGCCGTAAGCCCCGAGAAACAAGCCGAAATGGGCCAAGATGCCGATGATGACCAGCACGCTGAAGGGAAACGGATAGGCACGAAACTGGAATTTGCGGAAGAAGCGCACCATGCCCTTGTGCTTGTACCATTCCACCGCGATCGGCCGGCCGGTGCTGCAACTACCCTGATGGTGAACTACTTCCACGTCCGGCACCAGATAGAGCTTCCAACCCGCGCGCCGGAAGCGCACGAACCAATCCAGGTCTTCGCAGTGCAGAAAATAGCCTTCGTCGAGCAGGCCGACCTCATCGAGCGTCGCCCTGCGGACCAGCATCAAGGCGCCGGAGACCGCCTCTACCGGGATCGGCCCTTCAGGCAAAGGATCATTGATCTGCTCCGAGTACCCATTCCGAGCGAATTGCAGGAAACGTGTCAGCCCGATCCAGGGAGTCGGGATCTGACGACGGGCGGACCGTTGCTCGCTTCCGTCCGGATTACGAATCATACAGCCAGCCATTCCGACATCCGGGGTCGCGTCCATAAAATCGAGTAGACGCCCGAAGGAGTCGGGCCCAACGATGCAATCCGGATTCAGGATCAACATATAAGGGGCACGCGTATGGGCCAGGGCAAGGTTATTGCCCCGTGCAAAACCCAGGTTGGAACCGTGCTCCAGGATGGTCAGCCGCGGGTCCTCCCCGTGGTGCCTCCGCACGTGGGTCAGGCTCCCGTCCGTAGACCCGTTGTGCTGATGACCACCTCCAGATCGACCGGTGAGGCAAGCACTGCCTGGACGCAATCTGCGAGCAGATCGCCGGCATTGTAGTTGACGATGGCGACGCCGAGCGCCGGGGATCCTTTACTGATCTTCTTCATGCTTAAGTCTGGGAGTCTATTCGACTAGCGATCCCTCTACCCCGTAATCACCTAGTCGCATCCGCCGGCTAGAAGTTCCGGCGCAGTGTTGTAATTGCTTCGGAATAAAGAGAGCTCACCGGGAACCGAGCAACCGGTGTGTATACTATTTGACCACCCCGCAAGTACGATACCACGAATTTTGTGGGTAACTACACTTCTCAAAAAATGGGTCTATAACCCACCGGGCCTTGATGCTTCAGGCAAATCGACCCAGGCCGAAAGCTCACCGTATCTCCCCGGGAACGGCCGTGATACGCAGATCCGGCCCAACCATGCGTAGGTCCCGGATCCTGAGCGCGATACGGTCCTGCATCCGCTCCAGGCCCGGTAGTCGGAAGAGCCCACGGGCGGCGTCACCCATGAGATGGGGCGCCAGGTAGAAGACGATCTCGTCCACCAGCCCCGCTTCCAGGAACGCCCCGGCCAGGGTCGGCCCCGCTTCCACTAGCACTTCGTTGATCTCCCGACGGGCGAGGTCGCGCAGCAGGGACGCCAGGTCCACCCGCCCTCTACGCCCGACACACACCTGGACCTGGGCCCCCGCCGCTTCCAGCCGCATGCCATCGGACGGCGCCTGACCCTCCACACAGGCGATCAAGGTCATACCCGGCAGGCCGAGCATGCGCGCGTCCGCGGGGGTACGGAGGTGACTGTCGACCAGGACCCGCAAGGGCTGGCGCACCTGTTCGCCGGGCCGCATCCCCGGCAGCTCCTCCGCACCGAGGCGCACGTTCAGGGCGGGGTCGTCCGCCAACAGGGTACCGATTCCGGTGAGGATCGCCGAGCTGCGCGCGCGCAGCCGTTGCACGTCCCGCCGCGCCGGCTCGGATGTGATCCATTTGCTCTCCCCACTGGCCATGGCGGTGCGCCCGTCCAGACTGGCGGCCAGCTTACAGCACACATAGGGCAGCCCCCGGTTCATACGCTTGATGAAACCGGGATTGAGGGTCCGTGCCTCGGCCTCTAGGACACCGACCTGGACGGCGACGCCGGCGGTCTTCAGGGTTTCCAGCCCCCGACCCGCCACCAGCGGATTCGGATCGAGCATGGCGGCCACCACGCGCCGCACCCCGGCCGCCAGCAGGCCCTCGGTGCAGGGTGGGGTCCTGCCCTGGTGGCAGCAGGGCTCCAGGGTGATATAGGCAGTCGCGCCCCTGGCCCGCTCCCCCGCGGCCGCGAGCGCGTTGCGCTCGGCATGAGGCTCGCCGGCACGGCGATGGTAGCCCTCGCCCACGACCTCGCCGGCGCGGACCAGGACGCAGCCCACCCGCGGGTTCGGATCGGTGGTAAAGAGCCCCCGGTGCGCGAGCCGGACCGCCCGCGCCATGCAGGCGGGGTCGGCGGCGTCCTCAGTACGGATGCCCTCAACCACCGATAACCTAGTACCCCATTTCACCTTATTTTTCGCTCTCAGAGCCTCCCAAACGCGTCACGGCAAGGCACCGCGCGCAGGGAATAGCTCACACTATTGCCAAGCGCTGTAACGCCACCTTGGCGCGTTTGGGAGGCTCCCTTCGGGCGCGACGAGAGGCGGCCAGCTGCGGTGTTGCGCGAGCTTGAAAGAGGACTGGCCATTCCGGCGCTTGCGCGCCTGGCATCTGGCCGCCTCTCGCCGCGCTGAGAACCAAAAATAAGGTGAAATGGGGTACTAGTACATAGTTTCGGTCGATATTGCGAATACATAGGGGATGTTCGCATCAAACTCAAGCGACTCTACCTGCAATATCGAGAGAAATGAGGTACTAGGGCGTGTTGACATTTGATTAAGGAGTAAACTCTAATCTTTGGGCTTGTCTCCTAATGGTACAGGATTCATTATGAATATCAAGGATTAACAGGATATTATAATTGTTATTTAATAAAAATAATCCTGTTAATCCTGGTCATCCTGTCCGATTAGCGATTGGCACGACGATGATGTCGACAGCCCCAAGTCAAGGCTTTTTTTCCAGATCGGCCAGCAGATCCAGCTGGTGGCGCCTGGCCTCGGGCGTGAGCTGGCGTTCGAGACGCTCGATTTCCTCGCGAAAGGCGGCCACATCCTCGAATTTGCGGTAGACAGAGGCAAACCGCACATAAGCCACCTGGTCCAGTGCCCGTAGCTCGTCCATGACCAACTCGCCGATCGTGCGCGACGAGACCTCCCCTTCCCCACCGGTAACCAGGCGCCGGTTGATGCGGGCCAGAGCCGCCTCGATCTCCTCGGTGCCGACGGGGCGTTTCTCCAGGGCCCGCATGATGCCTGAGCGCAGCTTGCCCCCATCGAATGGGACCCGGGACCCATCACGCTTTTTCACGCGCGGGAAGTCGAGCTCGGCACGCTCATAGGTCGTAAAGCGTTCCTTACACAGGACGCACCGACGGCGGCGGCGCACCTGATCGCCCTCCCCCGCCAACCGGGAGTCGGTAACCTTGGTATCCTGGGCTCCACAGAAGGGGCAGCGCATAGCGACTCGGCATGGGTCGGATCAAACGCGCAATGCGCATCATCAATGCGGTTCGCTGTCTGCCTGTGCGTCCCTGCAGGCAGACAAGCGCTCACCGCATCCTACGTCTCCAGGTTTACGCTGGCCGTTGGCCGCCTCGGAGGAGGAATCGGGGGAGGAGGAATAGGGCGTGCGCGGCGTCACACGCCCCGGCCCGGCACTGCTACGAGGGGACGCCTGCCCTCACGCGCCGATAGCCTCCCTATTATCGCCGATCACCGCAGGGCGGGAAAGCACCGGCGCCGCGGCTTTCCCGTCCTACGACCTGACAATTTGCCCCTGATCGTGATCGCAGTCGTGATCGTGATCGAAACCGATCACGATCATTGGCTGAGTAGGTTGGAGCGAAGGAAGGACGAATCCCAACGCGATGTCGGAGGATGTCAGGATTCGTTCCGCACCCCAACCAACCTCAGTTCTAAACCTACGCGGATTTCTTTCGGTTTGAACGTTGCGCGAGTGCCGAACCAGATGCAGTTTTAGCGGCCTTGCTTGATCCACTACTGCGAAGTAATTTGGAAGCAGCAGAAGCTGCTCGCCTCGATGTTGTTTTCGCCGGGGCTCTCCTTTGAGAGAGCGCAGATCCTGCTGCCGACTTTGTAGCTTTACTTGCATTATTGCTGCGAAGAACTCTGGATGCCGCAGAAGCAGCCCGCTTACTCGTGACTTTTCTGTTTGTGCCCATTTTCAATTACCTCTACTTTTTCGCGAAGGTTATCGCCGATTTGAACCGGGGACACATCGTTCAAGACTAAGAACGCTATAACAACCAACAAGGTGGCGAATAATAACGCGCTTACCAGACCGGCAGCTACATTTACCCCGAATTATGGCCAAAGACGACCGAGTGAACGAATTTCACCAACGATAATTCCTTCTTCAATACCTTTACCATGTTCTTCGAGTTCCGACGCTACTACCTCTTCAGAGAAAACCTGGAGCGCATTTTCGACGGTACCTTTTGCCCGTAGTAGAACACCCTCGGGCTGCTGCTCATACCAACTTTCGATTTCTGCAGCGGTTGGTTTAGTTCCATTAATTTGTTCATGGTGGCGCGCCCATTCGATCCTTTGTTCTTCGACAATTGCAAAAGCGACAAGCCCATACAACCAACTTCCATCGGATTCCTCGACCAATTCCTGATAGATATCATCGGAAGTGGAAAATTTGATCATCATATGTATTACCCTTCCTAGTACATCATTTCGACTGATATTGCGGGCATAATCCCCTAAGCTGGATGTGCGCCTCCTCCGAGAAATTTGCAATATCAGTCGAAACCGGGTACTAGTAGGAATGGCGATGTGGTTCGCTGTTGGCCAGGCATCCCTGCCTGGTCAGGATTCACCGCATCCTAACAGAACGGGGTCTACCGCGTATACACGGGAAATCGCGCGCACAGTGCCAGCGCCTTCGCTTTGACCGCGTCGATCACGGCCGGTTCGCCCCTGTTGTCGATAATGTCGCACATCCAGCCCGTCAGCTCCCGCACCTCCCCGGTCCCGAAGCCGCGGGTCGTCACGGCGGGGGTCCCGACCCGGATGCCGCTGGTGATGAATGGGGACTGGGGATCATCAGGCACCGCATTCTTGTTCACCGTGATATTGGCTGCCCCGAGCCAGACCTCCACGTCCTTGCCAGTGAGCCCCTGCTCGATGAAGCTGACCAGAAGCAGGTGATCGCTGGTGCCGCCGGATACCACAGTGTAACCACGGGAGCTGAAGACCTCCGCCATGATCCGGGCATTGCGCAACACCTGCTGCTGATAGATCTTGAACCGGGGCTCCATCGCCTCCCTGAAGGCCACGGCCTTGGCGGCGATCACATGCATCAGGGGGCCGCCCTGGGTGCCGGGAAAGACCAACGAGCTGAGCCGCTTTTCGAGCTCCGGATTCGACCTGGCCAGGATCAGGCCGCCGCGGGGACCGCGCAGGGTTTTATGGGTAGTCGTCGTGGTGACATCCGCGATCCGCACCGGGCTCGGATACAGACCCGCGGCGACCAGGCCCGCCACATGGGCCATATCCACGCACAGGAAGGCACCGACCCCATCGGCGATGGCGCGAAAGCGGTCCCAGTCGACCACCCGGGAATAGGCGGAGAAGCCGGCCACGATCATCCGTGGCCAGTGCTCCCGCGCCAGCTGCTCCACCGCCTGATAGTCGATCTCCTCGGTGGCCGGATCCAGCCCATACTGTACCGCGTCATAGAGCTGGCCTGAAAAGTTGGGCTTGGCCCCATGGGTAAGGTGCCCACCATGGGCTAGGCTCATACCGAGGATGGTGTCGCCGGGTTGGCACAGGGCCATGTAGACCGCCGCATTGGCCTGGGAGCCGGAATGGGGCTGGACATTGGCATAGTCCGCGCCGAACAGGGCCTTGGCACGCTCCACGGCCAGCCGCTCGGCGACGTCCACATGTTCGCAGCCGCCGTAATAACGCTTGCCGGGATAGCCCTCGGCATACTTGTTGGTCAGCACCGTGCCCTGGGCCTGCAAGACCCTGGGACTGGCGTAGTTCTCGGACGCGATCAGCTCGACATGCTCCTCCTGGCGCCGCTCCTCGTCCCGGATCGCCTGCCACAGCTCGTCGTCATAACCGGCAATCTGCGTGGTCTTATCAAACATCGAATCTTTCCCGCTGCCAAATCGAAATAGTTTAGCTACTTTCCACGCAATGGACCCCGATTTTCGGATCACCGGTCAGCAGTCAGCCCGGTCCTCATATAGAGGTCCAGTCGGCGCTCCGGCTCTAGCACCCAATTTCACCTTATTTTACGTTATCAGCGAGGCGAGAAGTGGCCCGATGCGAGGCGCGCGAGCGCAGGAATAGCACCCCCTCTTTCAAGCTCGCGCAACACCGCAGGTGGCCGCTTCTCGTCGCGCCCGAGGGGAGCCCCCCAAACGCACCAAGGCGGCGTTACAGCGCTTGGCAAGAGGGTGAGCTATTCTCGGCGCGCTGTGCCTGGTCTTGGCACGTTTGGGGGGGCTCTGAGAATGCAAAATAAGGCGAAATATCACACTAGGCCACATCCGTGTAAATTGTGACCAGCCTCATGTCAGACGGTTATTCCGCTCTCTTCGAGTGCTCCATTGTCCTATATACTTTTACCTATCAGATCCTATGATGGCGACCTTCCGGAGGGAGACGATGGGCAGACTGAAGATTCTGGGGCAAGGTATCCTGGGCGCCTTGCTTGCCATGGTGGTGAGTACTGCGGGTGCCGCGCAGTCGGTACGTGCCACCCTGTCGGAGATCGACGGTGAGGCCAAGGTCAGCCGGGGAAAGCGACATAGCGACGGGCAGCAAGGCATGCGGCTTAGGAGAGGCGACCGCGTGAAGGTCAGGGAAGGGAATCATAGCGCCGCTATCAAGTTTGGTGATGGCTGTGTCTACAACTTGGAAGATGGCGAGGCCTTCACCGTTGGCGTTGCCGACACCTGTTGCGCATTAAAGTCGGTAGGGGCCACCTTGGCGCGAGTCGTCGGTGATGTCTTGGTCAATCAGCGAGTACGCTACATCCAAGGGAAGGAAGGCAAAATACTAAAGCGAGGTGACCGCGTGGTGGCCACGCAAAACGGCAGCGAAATCAGCTTCGACGACGACTGTCACTATACCTTGGAAGATGGCGAGGTCTTTACTATCAGCGATGTCAGCCCTTGTTCGAGACGTGCCACCCTGGCGCGGATCGACGGTGATGCGACGGTCAATCAGAAAGCGCGTATCAAGCAAGGAGAAGAAGGCGAACCGCTGAAGAGGGGTAACCGGGTAACGGTTGGGAAAGGACACAAAGCCATCATCACATTCGATGATGGTTGCGAATACACCTTGGAAGACGACGAGGTCTTGACCATCGGCGATGACAGTACCTGTTGCCCACTGGGTCCGTTCAGTTCCTATCCGAGACATAAGATATTGATTTATAAATTCTATTTGAACTTTACCGGTCGAGTTTACCCTCTCCGGTCGAGTTTACCCTCTAAAGTGCAAAATCTATAATTTGCTGCCATCCCTGCTTGCGTACTCACCTATTGCCATGCGCCTGATCCAGGAAGCCCTCACCTTCGACGACGTCCTCCTCGTACCGGCCTACTCTCGGGTCCTGCCCAACACAGCGGACCTGGGCACCCGGCTGACGCGCGCCATCGACCTCAAGATCCCCCTGATCTCTGCCGCCATGGACACGGTTACCGAGGCGCGACTGGCCATCGCCCTGGCGCTGGAGGGCGGCATCGGCATCGTGCACAAGAATATGAGTACCGAGCGGCAGGCATGCGAGATACGCACAGTCAAGAAATATGAAAGCGGCATCATCCGCGATCCGATCACGGTCACCCCCGAGACCAGCATCGGCGAAGTCAGGCATATCACCCGCGCCAACAACATCTCCGGCGTCCCGGTCGTGACCGAAGAAGGACAACTCGACGGCATCGTCACCGGGCGCGACCTGCGTTTCGAGACCCGCTACGATGCCCCCGTATCCTCCATCATGACCCCCCGTGACCGCCTCGTGACCGTACGCGAGGACGCCGGCCACGCAGAGATCGTGGGCCTGCTGCACAAGCACCGGATCGAAAAGGTACTGGTCGTCAATCAGGACTTCGCGCTGCGGGGCATGATCACCGTCAAAGATATTCAGAAGGCCAAGGATTTTCCCAAGGCGTCCCGGGACGACCATGGACGCCTGCGAGTCGGTGCCGCGGTCGGCGTCGGGGCCGGCACCGACGAGCGGGTCGCGGCGCTGGTGGAGGCCGGCGTGGACGTAGTCGTCGTGGATACTGCCCACGGCCATTCCCAGGCCGTCCTCGAGCGCGTGGCCCGCGTCAAGCAAAAGTTCCCGGCAGTCCAGGCCATCGGCGGCAACATCGCCACCGTCGCCGCCGCCCGCGCCCTCGTAGAGGCGGGAGCCGATGCGGTCAAGGTCGGTATCGGACCAGGCTCTATCTGTACCACCCGCATCGTGGCAGGGGTGGGTGTACCCCAGATTACGGCGGTCGCGGACGTCACGGAGGCCCTCGCCGACAATGACGTACCCCTGATCGCGGACGGGGGGTTGCGCTACTCGGGCGATATCGCCAAGATCATCGCGGCCGGTGCCCACAGCGTCATGATCGGCGGACTCTTCGCCGGCACAGACGAGGCGCCCGGCGAGGTGGAAATCTACCAGGGCCGATCCTACAAATCCTACCGCGGCATGGGCTCCCTGGGCGCCATGGGCGGCAAGGAAGGTTCCAGTGACCGTTACTTCCAGGACGACGAAGAGCAAGACAAGCTGGTGCCCGAAGGCATCGAGGGACGGGTGCCCTACAAAGGCAGCGTACTCAACGTCATCCACCAGCTCATGGGCGGCCTACGTGCGAGCATGGGCTACACTGGCTGTGCCAATATCGAAGAAATGCGGACCAAGCCGGAATTCGTGCGCATCAGCGGCGCCGGCATGCGCGAATCCCATGTCCATGACGTGCAGATCATCAAGGAAGCACCGAATTATCGGATTGAGACATGACAGATAGGCGAAAATGGCAAAAATACTCAAATACCAACGACCGAGAATCTCTCCTCTGCGAGTAGAGGACGCTGTCGGCGCCCTAAGTCTAGAGTTGGGCGACGCGCTAGAGAAATACGAACATTGGCCGAGTCCGACGGCGATTGTCTCGGATGGTCCCTACGGCCTATCCAAATTTCCAGGTGACCTGAATGGTGAGGAATCACTGGGTGAATGGTATGCACCGCATATTGCCGTTTGGAGCAAAAGGGCCTTGCCGGAAACAACACTCTGGTTCTGGTGCTCCGAGGTCGGGTGGGCCGAGGTTCATCCGGTATTGAAGCTCCATGGCTGGCATTACAAAGCCGCTCATATTTGGGACAAAGGTATCGGCCATGTTGCCGGAAACTGCAATGGCGATACGATTAGAGGGTTCCCGGTCGTCTCGGAAATTTGCGTTCAGTACGTGCGTGACGTTCAATTTCGCGACTATGAAGACCGGCCCTGCTCAATCAACCACTATGGACTGAAAGTCCATAGTCTGGAGGACTAAATTCCTCATCCGTGGACAAGCCACGGACTGAAAGTGAAGGGACTTAAAGTCCATAGTTTCAACTATGGTGCGCTTCGCGCACTAAAGTTATTGAAGCAATGAAGTATTGGCTGCGTAGCGAATGGCTACGAAGCGGCCTCCCGCTCTACAAGACAAATGAGGCCTGTGGCGTCAAGAATGCGGCTACCCGTAAGTATCTTACGCAATGTCATCTATGGTACTTCCCTCCACCGGACAAGATGGAGGAATTGGCATGCTACGCGAATAAATATGGGCGCAAGACGGATAGACCCTATTTTTCACTCGATGGAAAAACCCATTTGTCTGCGTCTCGATGGGCGAGGATGAGGCCGAAATGGAATCACGTGCATGGGATAACAAATGTCTGGCGAGAACCTGCTGTCCGAGGCCAAGAGAGAATAAGGAGAAAAGGTCTCACGTCATTACACGCCAACCAGAAACCCCTAACCCTAATGGAGCGAATAATCAATGCATCAACCGAAGTAGGTGATGTTGTCTGGGAGCCTTTCGACGGCCTATGTTCGGCTACTATTGCCGCTCTCCACACTGGCAGATCCTGTTACGCAGCCGAAGTTTTACCGGATTATTTCGATGTTGCGGCCGAAAGAATAAACAAAGAACACCAGGAGCGATCGATTTATGAGCGAAGATATAATTCCGAATCCCCCGGACGAGCTAAAACCTGATGTTACATGGGAACATTATGAATTATATGCGTCTGTAAAAAAGGCGTTAATATTCGCTGCCATCTCGGTTCGAATCCACCTTGAATATCGATGGCGTGCTTGCAACAGATCTCTTCGCATTCAATTCGTCGCTGGGTGCAACGATTGAACAGCAGGTTGTCGATTCCCTGAATAAGTTGCGGTCGGTTTGGGATCCTAGTCAAGGCTATGCGCTGTATGAGTTCGAATGGCAACCTCAGACTTTTCCGGATGTGGTATTAAAGGCAAGTGCGCCAGATGTAGAGCCGCACGTGATTCTTGGTATGGAGCTAAAAGGGTGGTACGTCCTAGCGAAGGATAAAGAGCCGAGTTTTAGATATAAGGTAAGCCCATCCGTGTGTGCACCTGCTGATTTATTAGTAATTGTACCATGGGCACTGACTAATGTTATTTCGGGCTCGCCCATCGTCTTTGAACCATTCGTGATGGGTGCGCGTCACGCAGTAGAATACAGGAATTGGTATTGGACATATAAGCGTCGCGGTTCTACCGATAGGAATGTCCATTTATCCTCTGTGAGTCAATATTATCCGGCCAAATCGAATATGATTTCAGACCGTCCGGCAAGTGACAGTGGCGGAAACTTTGGGCGTCTAGCCCGCGCTGGCGTTATGGAAGACTATATAGCAGAATTATTCGAGGAGAAGCTGGCCGGTATTCAGTTGCTGGCCTGGCAACAGTTTCTCTCGATTTTCACTGAAAGTGCTTCAAGTGCAGAAATAGATAGAGCCCTGGAACGAATCGCAAGGAATGTCGCTTCGTCCGTATCTGATCCTGATTGTGTGCCGTAGACAAAAACCGTATTTTTTAAAGTGCCCTATACTTGGTCATGATTTTCGGGAGAGAAAAGCCATGCCCCTCGGCCAACAAGCTCGGACCCTCTCGGTCACCACCCCCCTCGGCGAAGACATCCTGCTGCTGCACTCCATGCGCGGGCGCGAGCAATTGAGCACCCTGTTCGAGCGTGTCGGGCGTAGGTTGGGTTAGGCGCGCGGTCCGATCCTGAAGAACACAAACAGCGTTGAACGCGCCGTAACCCAACACGTCCGGTCCTCCAGGCTGCGCCAAATCATTCAGGATGTGTTATGGGTGCAATCCTGAATGATTTGGCATTGTTCGGAGGATTTGAATTTCCGCTACAATCCCTTCCTCGGCATTTGCCTTTTCAAGGATCAACCCATGTCCCTCAGCCAACAGGCACGGACCCTCTCGGCGAAGACATCCTGCTGCTGCGTTCCATGCGCGGGCAGATTCGCTCGCAAGACCCGACCTGCGGATTCTGGGCCGCCCTGGTCGGCGGTGCTGCTCGGCGACCGCGAAGAAGCGCTGTCGGCGTTGCAATCCACCGCTGTGTCGGCCACACCGCTCGGCTCACGCGCACTCCAGGTGGTACCGCGCGTCCTGTCCCCGGCCGACGCCGGCAGCTGGCTGCAGGCGTTGGCGCACTACCCCGAGCGCCGGAGGGCGCTTGTCATCGGCTGTGGTGTCAGCGGCGATCCCGTCTATATCCCCTGGCTTATTACCCAAATGGAGGAGGCACCGGCTCTGGTGCGTGTCGCCGGCGAATCCCTGAGCCTGATCACGGGCCTGGATATCACCGACGAGGACCTGGAGCGGGATGCACCTGACGGTTTCGAGGCCGGTCCCACCGAGCGCCCGGAGGACGAGGATGTCTCCATGGACCCGGATGAGGACCTCCCGTGGCCGAATCCGGGGCCAATCAAGGCCTGGTGGGACGCGAACAGCGCGCGCTTCCACGCCGGGACCCGCTATCTCTTGGGAGAGCCCATCAGCGAAGCCCGGTGTCGGCGAGTATTGGAAATCGGCAGCCAACGACAACGCCAGGCCGCGGCGCTGGAGCAGGCCCTGGTACGGCCCGATACCCCCCTCTTCGAGACCCGCGCCCCCGGTTTCCGCCAGCAACAGGGGCTGATGCAGGAAGCGATGAAGCGTCCCGGAGTGCAAAAAGCGTGAAGGGAATCTATCTCTACGAGCACCGCACGTGCCCGGCGGCGCCGGGTGACGGTAACCATCAGGGGGAATAATCCACAGATTCAGAAGCCGGAAAGGGGTCTGAAGGGTTATGGGGTCACTTCTCGGGGATGACCCGAAGCCTGATGGTGGCATCCACATCGGCATGGAGATGAAGCACCACCTGGTACTCGCCGGTGGTGCGGAACGGTCCTTCGGGTAGGCGAACCTCCTGACGCTCCAGGGTTATCCCCAGCGCTTGTACCGCAACGGCAATGTCCTGGGTGCCCACGGAGCCAAACAGCTTACCCTCGTCACCGGCCTTACGGGCTATTGTCACGGTCAGGCTATCGAGCTTCTCGCGACGGGATTCGGCCGCGACCAGGCTCTCTACGGCCGCTCGCTCCAGCTCGGCTCGCCGCGCTTCGAATGCCTCCAGGTTGGCTGCGGTCGCTGGCACCGCAAAACCAAATGGAATCAGATAGTTACGTCCGTAACCGGCACGTACCGACACCTTTTCTCCCAGATCGCCCAGATGTCCGACCTTTTTCAACAGGATAACGTCCACTTGAGTACCCCCATAGCGATTTCAGCAACACGAGACATCCCGGCCACCCCGGAATCCCGATAGATCATAATGCTAGCCCTTTTTTCGTACCGCGACCCGGGCCCGCAGATCGACCCAGCTATCCAGGAAACCGACCCCCGTGACCAAAATCTCGGCGTAGGGCATAGCCAGCAACAGCAACCCGTAGAACCCGATCAGCCATCCGCGATGCGCGGAATAGGCATGGGCGAGGCTATGCACGATCGCCACTCCCTGCAGGAAGAACAAGGGCACCAACAGTAGCAAGAGATCGGTTGCCCACATGGCCTCGTCCAGCAGCAGAACCACGACCACCAGCCCCAGCGCCGGATAAGCCACGCCGGAACGTACCCGCAAGGCGCGGAACTCGGCAGCGAAGCCACCCGGATTGTAGAGCAACGCCTGCCACCAGCGCCCAAGGAACAGGGCCAACAGGAGCTGGAAGTAGAAGGTCGCGGCGAACGCACCCGTCATCCAGCGGGCGGCCTGCACCACCAACTGCTCGCTTACGGCAGCGTCGATAACGCTGCTCCCCACCAAGCTCCGGCGCACCGGTTCGAGGAGTTCCATCCAATAGGCAGCCGGGTCCGGAGTGAACAGACGAATTCCTGCCACCACCAGCAAGCCGAACAAAGCGGCTACCTGAACCGTCAGCGCCAATGATCGGGTCTGACGCAGCACCAGGCCCAACACCCAGACCGGCAACCACAGCATCATCACGAAACCGACAGCCGGCAGTGGACTCCCCAGGGCAGCAAATGCCAACAACCCGCCGGCGAACCCGGCAAAGGCGCCCACGATCAGGCCCTCCTCGGCACCCTTGCGCAGCGTTACCAGCGCAATGGTCGCCGAGCTGATCAACCCGACCAGGGGCAGGATAAGCGACAGCATAGCGGACGCCGCCGCGACCAGGGTGACCTGGGAGCGACCACGCATGGTAAAGCTCGCCAGCGATTGCACCGGATAGCGCCTGCTTGGGTTGGATTGGATGCCGGAAACCGGGCGGGGTCAGCCCGGTACCCTTCCTTATGACAACAGCCGATCAGTGACCGTCGGTGTAAGGCAGCAGGGCCAGGTAGCGCGCCCGCTTGATGGCCTGGGTCAGCTGGCGCTGATACTTGGCCGAAGTACCGGTTATGCGACTGGGAACGACCTTGCCGGACTCGCTCACATAGGACCTGAGTAAATTCAGGTCCTTGTAATCGATCTCGGTGATACCCTCGGCGGTAAAGTGGCAATAACGCTTGCGGCGAAAAAAACGCGACATAAAAACCTCCGACCTTTAGTCCTCTACCCCATCCTTGTCCTCATCTTCCATCCCGACCCCGCGCACGTTCGGCTCCTTGCCGGAGGAACCCTCGGATGGCTCCCGCTCCTCCGCCGACTTGGCCAGAGGTGATGCCCCGGTAACGGCTCGGTTACGACGAACGATCAGGTTACGTAGCACCGAGTCATTGAAACGGAACGCATGCTCGAGCTCGTCCAGCGCCTCGCGATCGCACTCAACGTTCATCAACACATAATGGGCCTTGTGGAGCTTATTGATCGGGTAGGCAAGTTGGCGCCGCCCCCAGTCTTCCAGGCGATGGATGACACCGCCGCGCTTCTCGATATTTTCTCGGTAACGCTCGATCATGGCGGATACCTGCTCGCTCTGACCGGGATGCACCAGAAAAACCACTTCGTAATGTCGCATGACAGCTCCTTTCGGCTTGATCAGCCTCCCGCCATCGCGGTGAGGCAAGGAGTCTACCCACTTCGGGGCAAGGATGCCCCCCCTTACTCGATCGGCCCAATCGGCTCGATCGCGTCACCGGCCCGAACAGGCAGTCGGTTAAAAGCGGACTTTTAACCTCGCATCTTAAGGAAATCCCTGGAAAGGATTCTTCAAGGTGTCAAGAGGTAAATATTTAAGTATACAGGAGATACGGAGGTGTTCAAAACCGGAGTTTTGCCCAACATGAAACGAGTCTGAAGGATGGGAAGCGATTGTAGAGAAACTTATCATCAGGCAAAAAGGGTCAGCACGCCCGTATAGCCATAGAGCCGGTCCCGGGAGATTTCACCGTTTGCGTAAAAGCCGACCAGGGGGAAATCCCCCAGCTCCGAGGCGATGAGTTTGAGCTCGTCGGAATCCTCGCCGAACAGGTTACGGCCACGTCCCAGGCAGGAAATGTAGATGCCCCCCCGCGGAGGTCCACTGAGGTTTTTTTTGATCGCCGCCAACATGCGTAAAAGATCTTCTCGCGCGGTATTGGCGTCACGGCGGCAAAACATCACGCGTCCGCTCTGCTCGACCAGGTCGCCGATGGCGACGAGGCCGTTTTGCGGATCGATGCCGACCAGGTTGCGCACCAGATAGTCGCCGGTGTCCGAGCCGACGATAGGGAGGCCTACGAAGATATAGCCGCCGATACGGGCCAGATCCCGGGACAGGATCTCTCCGATGTCCTCCTTCAATACATCCAGGGCCGGACGCCCATCCAGCTGAATCATGATGTTGCGCTGGGCCTCGGTGACGACCCGGTGCGGACCAATGGGGGCACAGCCCTGGCTCAGGCGGGTGACTACGCCCACTTCCTGGGAAAAGAACACCCCCGCGACTCCGCCTTGGGTGAGCCCGTCCGCGTACAGATGGACGTCGGACCGGGAGCTGGCCAGACCACCGACCAGGAAGCCGGAGACCGTGCGCTCGGCAAGTTGCTTGATGAGGGCCTCGGTAAGGGGGTTGGAGGGATCGGCGTGGATCAGCCCGAGAAAGGGCCGGTGGGTTTCCATCCAGTCGCCGTGATGCTTCGTAAAGTCGTCCAGGTCCTTGAGTATGGAGGGAAAAACGCGGAAAGAGTCGTCAGGGAACTCCCCGATCATCGCTACCACCGCAGGCTGCTCATAGTACTCGACGCCGGTGGCGCAGATCCCCACGCCGACGGTACCTACCCAGTGCGCCACCCCGGTGGATTCGCGGAAGCGGTCGAGCACCTCGCCCATGTGTCCCGCGAGTGCATCCGTAACATAGAGAATCCCCAGATTACCTGCCTCAGGGATCTGCTCGAGCGCGGTCAGGCACCGATCCACCGCCTCGCGCCAATCAGCACCAGATGCCTGTCCGAATGAGAAACCCGTCATCGCTGTGCTCTCCGGTGGTCTAATCGGTCACGGTTGCCGCATTGTAAAAACGACTTCTTTCAGCATGATCGAACCTCCTGTCATCAGCCAACGATTTCAGTCAGGGTGAGCGCGTATAAATCTTGCTAAAAACATGATGTTGCCGAATTGGTTTTCCCGGCGCCGGAAGGCTCGTAGGCGCGGGCTTGCCCCGCACCTATCGCTGCCGCCCGGTCGGTCGACGGCGACAGGTGCGGGGCTTGCCCGCGCTTTGGCTTGCTTGGTTGCCTTCCAGCCCAGCGCCGGCAAGCCGGCGCCTACCGGTCATGGCGAACCACCGCCGGTGCGGCTGACGACCGCAAGCTGGCAGCAACCGGTTAATCGCCAACAAATTTATACGCGCTCGCCCTGCGATTTCAGGGCACTTTGAAAAATGCGATTTTCGTCTACGGCATACCTCAACAATCAATGGCTTAGAGTCGCTTGATTGGTGAAAATACCTATCTTTTCTAAGGTGCCCTTCAGTATATAGGTCGTCATTACCTCGCGCGAGCCCCAAAGCGCACGGAACTGACCGTCATTACTTAGAAGCTGTCTGGTTAAAATGGATCGTAGCGAAAATGATCCAAAATGAGGGCATTTTTTCGCGTTTTCGAGGCGAATAGCCGGCCTAGTTAACGAGAAAGCGCGGAAAAGGGACCATTTTGGGACATTTGCAGCCGATACACGTTTAGCCAGACAGCTTCTTATCATTCCGCACTCATTATTCCCTGCTCAGACCTCGGCCAAATCCCCCTTCTCCTGCAACCAGCCGCGTCGGTCTACTGCCCGTTTCTTGGCCAACAGCATGTCCATCAAGGCGTTGCTGGCTTTCCGCTCCTCCACCGTAAGCTGGACCAGACGTCTGGTGTCGGGATGGATAGTGGTCTCCCGCAGCTGCATGGGATTCATCTCGCCCAGTCCCTTGAAGCGTTGCACGCTGACCTTGCCCCTGAGCTTCTCCGCCTGGATGCGATCCAGCACGCCCTGCCGCTCGGCATCGTCCAGGGCGTAGAAGACCTGTTTGCCTACGTCGATACGGTACAGCGGCGGCATCGCCACATAGATATGTCCCTTTTCTACCAGGCTCGGAAAGTGCTTCAGAAACAGGGCGCACAAGAGGGTTGCGATATGGGCACCATCCGAGTCCGCGTCGGCCAGGACACAAATCTTGCTGAATCGCAACCGCGAGAGATCGTTGCTGCCCGGATCCACACCGATGGCGACAGCGATGTCATGCACCTCTTGTGAGCCCAGGACCTCGGCGGGATCGACCTCCCAGGTATTCAGGATCTTACCGCGCAGGGGCATGATGGCCTGGAACTCTCGATTCCGGGCCTGCTTGGCCGAGCCCCCGGCGGAATCGCCTTCCACCAGGAAGAGCTCGCTTCGCTCCGGATCGGTGGAGGTACAATCCGCCAGCTTGCCGGGCAGGGCCGGCCCCTGGGAGACTTTTTTGCGCGTCACCTTGCGTCCGGCCCGCAGCCTGGCCTGGGCCGCGCCGATCGCGAGCTCGGCGATACGCTCCGCCTCGGCTACGTTCCGATTGAGCCACAGGCTGAAGGCGTCTTTCACGATGCCGGAGACAAAGGCGGCACACTCCCGAGACGAGAGCCGTTCCTTGGTCTGTCCGGAGAACTGGGGGTCCAGCAGCTTCACCGACAGGATGTAGCTGCAACGCGTCCAGACGTCTTCCGGGGCCAGCTTGACCCCCCGTGGGAGCAGGTTGCGAAACTCGCAGAACTCCCGCACCGCCTCCGTAAGCCCGGTACGCAGACCATTGACATGGGTGCCGCCCTGGACCGTGGGGATCAGATTCACGTAGCTCTCGGTGACCGGATCGCCATCTTCCGGCAACCACGCCAGGGCCCAGCTCGCAGTCTCGTTGGTACCCTCTAGGTCACCGACGAAGGGAGCAGCGGGGATGGTTTCGAGACCCGCGAGGGACTGGCTCAGATAATCTTCAAGACCGTCCTGGTAGCACCAGATCTGTTGCTCGCCGTTGGTCTCGTCACGGAAGCCGACCTCAAGTCCGGGACAGAGCACCGCCTTCGCCCGCAACAGGTGCTTGAGCGGCGGCCGGGAGAATTTGGGGCTGTCGAAATATCGCTCGTCCGGCCAGAAGCGCAGGGTGGTGCCGGTGTCAAGGCGTCCGACGTCGCCGATTACCTCGAGCTCCGAGACCTTATCGCCGTGGGCGAAGGCCATATTGTATTCCTTGCCGGCGCGCCTGATCCAGACCTCCAGGTGCTTGGAGAGGGCGTTCACCACCGAGACACCGACGCCGTGCAGGCCCCCGGAAAACCGGTAGCTGGCGGTGGAGAATTTGCCTCCGGCGTGCAGCTTGGTGAGGATTACCTCGACGCCGGGCAGGCCCTGCTGGGGGTGTAGATCCACCGGCATACCGCGGCCGTCGTCCCTGACCTGGAGGGAACCGTCGGCGAAGAGCACGACCTCGAGCTTGCGGGCAAAACCGGCGATGGCCTCGTCCACGCTGTTGTCTATCACCTCCTGGGCCAGATGGTTGGGCCGGGTGGTATCCGTATACATGCCCGGGCGCTTGCGCACCGGGTCGAGCCCGCTCAGTACCTCAATGGCAGAGGCATCGTAGCTGCCGCTCATGGCTGGTTTGGTTTTCCTTCGGAGGTTACCGCTAACTGCTGGGATGGCCGGCTGGTCCGCCGGACGAATTGACCGCCTAACCACCGTAAGTTACCTTAGCCCCCGATCTGGTTTCAAACACAAAGGGTGGTGCCGCAGGGTGAACGCGTATAAATCTTGCTGAAAACATGATGTTGCCGAATTGGTTTTCCCGGCGCTGGAAGGCTCGTAGGCGCGGGCTTGCCCCGCACTTATCGCTACCGCCCGGTCGGTCGACGGCGATAGGTGCGGGGCAAGCCCGCGCCTACCGGTCATGGCGAACCACCGCGGTTGCGGCTGACGACCGCAAGCTGGCAGCAACCGGTTAATCGCCAACAAATTTATATGCGCTTGCCCTGGGTGGTGCCGAGAGTGGAATCCGGCGCGCTCCCTTGAACGACACCTCGCAATCTCCAAGCACCGGTTGGAACAGGTACCTGTAACAGGCCTCGCGGTGACCCATGACCCATGCAGCAGACACCCAACCCCAGGGCTTCGAAGCGGTCCGCTTTGAAGACGTCCTTAGGGAGCTGGAATCCGTGGTCGATACCCTGGAACAGGGCGAGCTAACCCTGGAGCAATCGCTGGCCCACTTCGAGCGCGGCGTTGAGCTGACTCGCACCTGCCAGAAGGCCCTGGACGCAGCTGAGCAAAAGGTCCGCATTCTCACCAATGAGTCGCCGGAACCCTTCCAAAACCATGAGTGATCCACGGCTCCAGGCCTTTCTGGCCGCATGCCGGGACCGCGTAACCTCGGCCCTCGAGGCCCAGCTCCCGGCACCGGAGATACAGCCCGAGTCCTTGCACCGAGCCATGCGCTACGCGGTTCTCGGAGCAGGCAAATACATCCGCCCGGCGCTGGCCTATGGTGCCGGGCTTGCCATCGGGCTGGCACCGGAGACACTGAATGCCCCCGCCTGCGCCCTGGAGCTGACGCATGCCTACTCGCTGGTCCACGACGATCTGCCGGCCATGGACGACGACGATCTGCGCCGCGGCCGACCGACCTGCCATAAGGTATTCGGTGAAGCCATGGCCATCCTGGCGGGGGATACGTTGCAGACTCTGGCGTTTCAGATCCTGGCCTCGGATGACACCGTGCCCGGGGGGGCACAGGCCCGAACCGCCATGCTGGACACCCTGGCCCGCGCCGCTGGCTCCCGCGGCATGGCCGGCGGACAGGCCCTGGAGTTGAATGCTCTCACGTCCGGGCAGGAGCTCGACCTGGTGGCGCTGGAGAACATCCACATTCACAAGACGGGGGCACTGATTCGGGCCAGCGTGCGTATGGCCACCCTCGCCCGCCCCGAGTTGGACCCGGAGTCCACGGACCACCTCGACCGCTATGCCAAATGTCTGGGGCTGGCCTTTCAGATCCAGGACGATATCCTGGATGTGGAAGGAGAGACGGCCATCATCGGCAAGACCAAGGGCAAGGACCGGGCCCAAGGTAAGGCCACCTACCCGACACTGCTGGGCCTCGCCGAGGCCCGCAAGCAGGCTCGCATGCTGGTTACCGAGGCGTTGACGAACCTGCGGGGCTTCGACGAGCACGCCGATCCTCTGCGCCGGATTGCGCGTTACATCGTCGATCGGGACCGATAAAAAGCAATCCTGAATGATCTGGCATTGTCTGGGGGTTTGACGTGTCGCGTCTCGACGCACCAAGGCGCGCTGATCGTCTGCTCGGGTCATGCCGGCGTCTTAACGCAATCTACACCCACATGACCCCCCGCACTGCCTGCCCGCACGGATCTCGCCCTGAGGTTAGGTTAGGCGCGCTGGCCGATCCGAAGCACAGTGATAAAGCCGAACGCGCCGTAACCCAACACATCAGGCCTGTCCCGACGCAGGAGGGATCTTTTCCCGCAACCAACGCCAAATAACCTAGTACCCCATTTCGCCTTATTTTGCATTCTCAGAGCCCTCCCAAACGCGCCACGGCCAGGCACAGCGCGCCGGGAATAGCTCCCTTCCCTCTCTTGCCAAGCGCTGTAACGCCGCCTTGGCACGTTTGGGGGGCTCCCTTCGGGCGCGACGAGAAGCGGCCAGCTGCGGTATTGCGCGAGCTTGAAAGAGGGGTCGCTATTCCTGCACTCGCGCGCCTCGCATCGGGCCGCTTTTCGCCGCGCTGAGAATGTAAAATAAGGCGAAATGGGGTACTAGGACCACGCCCGCACAGGCATGGCGTCAAACGCGGCGTAACGCAACACGATACTAATGGGTTCAACAAATCGAATCACCATCGCGGGTATCCACAGTGTTCGTGCCGCGTTGAAGCACGGTGGCGGAGATGTCCTGGAGGTATGGCTGGAGAACCGAGGTCGCGACCGGCGCCTGGCGGAGGTCGCCGAGCTGGCGCAGCGAGCGGGCGTTGTGGTCCGGCGGGTGATGCGCGATGAGCTAGACGGCGCGGCCGCGGGTGCGCATCACCAGGGTGTGCTGGCCTGGGTCCGGACCCCGGCGGCCCGTGGGGAAGCGGATCTCGGCACCATTCTCGACCATACCCGAGGCCCCCCCTTACTGCTGATCCTGGACGGTGTTCAGGACCCCCATAACCTGGGGGCCTGTCTGCGCACCGCCGACGCGGCCGGCGTGCAGGCCCTGATCGCACCCAAGGATAAGGCGGTCGGCCTTACCGTGGTCGCCTGCAAGGTCGCCAGCGGCGCCGCGCGGACCGTCCCTTATATCCGGGTCACCAACCTCGCACGCACGATGGCGAGGCTCAAGGAGCGGGGCATCCGGCTGATCGGGACAGCCCGGGAGGCTGGGGCTGATCTGTTCGAGACCGATCTCACCGGCCCCCTCGCCTTGGTGCTGGGTGGTGAAGGCAAGGGGTTGCGCCGCCTGACCCGGGAGCGCTGCGATCTGCTGGTACGGCTTCCCATGCTGGGGACGGTGGAGAGCCTGAATGTCTCCGTGGCCGCGGGGATCTGCCTCTACGAGGCACTGCGACAGCGGCGGGATGGTTTGAACCTCAAGGGTGCAGAGGGCGCAAGGAGCCCCGGCTCTCTATGAATTCCAGGTAGTGGCTAAGAGGCTGCCTAAAAAAGGACCGTAGGGCGGGAAAGCGCAGCGCATCCCGCCGTCTACGCTGATCGTGATCGCAGTCGTGATCGTGATCGAAACTCGTAAGGCGGGGTGCGGCCATCCCTGTCCCGCCCTACTCGCTGGTGGAGCGTTCCCCGCGCCAGGTGCGGGAGTATCTGGTCGAGCTACGCCGGCTGGGGCTGATCCCGCCGTCGCCCTCTACAACAGCATCCTGGACGACGCCACGACGGTGCTGTGTGGGGAGCTGCACGGGACCCTGTTACCGAAGGGGGACCGGCGCTGGCAGACCATCTATCCGACCAATCATCACCGCTGCCGGGCCACGGTGGGGCCGGTGTCGGAGGTGCAGCGGGAGCTGCGGGGCCTGACGCCGAGTCGGAATCCGGAAAGCGGTAGACAGCCGAACCTGTTCGGAAAACGGGTCTATAATCCGGTGAGTACCGATAGAACCTGCGTACCGGAGGTTGCGGCACCTTGGCACAAGATCAAGCCACCCTACGGCCAGACAGCCTGGCGCTCTACAAGGTTCGGCCCGCGCGCGTCCTGGCGCTCGGTGACAAGATCGATATCGAGCTCGAGGGCGGACAAGTCAAGCGGGTGCGTCCCAAGGATATCAGGTTGTTGCACCCCGGACCTTTGCACAGCCTGGCCGATCTCGGCCCGCAGAAGGGTGAGCTCGCCGAGACCCGGGAGCTGCTGGAGGGGAACGAAACCAATCTGGGCGAGCTCGCCGAGCTGATGTTCGGCGAGTTCTCCCCGGCAACGGCCTGGGCCGCTTGGCAGCTGGTGGCGGAGGGGCTCTATTTCGAGGGTACGCCAGAGGCAGTGCGGGTCCGCACGCAGCAAGAGGTGGCGCACGACCAGGCCGAGCGGGAAGCCAAGGCCACCGCCGAGCGCAGCTGGAGCGAATTTTTGGAACGGTTGCAGCGGGCCCGACCGACACCGCAGGACGCGGAACGCCTCCAGGAGGTGGTGCGTCTGGCCCTGGGTGAAACCACCGGCAGCCGCATTCTCCAGGCCCTGGGTTACCAGGAGACGGTGCAGAACGCCCACCGCGCCCTGATCCGGGTCGGTTATTGGCCCCAGGATTACGATCCCTACCCGGAACGAAACCGGTTGCCGGTTACCGATCCGGAGCTGCCGGTGCCGGACCTCCCGCATGAGGAACGTCTCGATCTGACCCATCTGCCCGCCTATGCCATCGACGATGAAGGCAACCAGGATCCGGATGATGCCCTGAGCCTGGACGGCGATCGGATCTGGGTGCATGTGGCCGATGTGGCCGCCCTGGTGGCACCGGACAGTGATCCGGAACGCGAGGCCCGTGCTCGGGGCGCCAACCAGTACCTGCCTGAGCGGACGGTCAAGATGCTGCCCCAGGTAGTGACGGAACGCCTGGGGCTCGGTCTGCAACCCGTCTCTCCCGCCCTATCTTTCGGTTTTCGATGCGGGAAGGCCGGTGAGCCGACGGACCTCGAGATCCGAACTACCTGGGTGCGGGTTGAACGGCTGACCTATGAGATGGCCGAGCAACGACTCGCGGAACCGCCCTTTGTCCAACTGAACGTCCTGGCCGAGCGTTTTCGCGCGCGCCGCACTGCGCGGAACGCCGCCGCTATCGAGCTGCCCGAGGTCAGCGTGCGGGTCTGTGACGGTGAGGTGAACATTCGACCCCTACCGAAGCTGCGCAGCCGCTTATTGGTAACGGACGCCATGCTCATGGTCGGTGAGGCCGTGGCCGGATTCTGCCGCGAGCGGGAGATTCCGATCCCCTTTGCGACCCAAGCGATGCCGGACAAGGTCGAGCAGCCTACCGACCTGGCGGCTATGTATGCCTACCGGCGGCGTTTCAAACCGACCCGGCTCAGCAGCGACCCGGAGCCCCACTTCGGCTTGGGGCTGACCTACTATACCCGGGCCACAAGTCCGTTGCGCCGTTACTCGGATCTATTGGTGCATCAGCAGCTCCGGGCCTGGCTGACCGGAGACCGGCTGCTCGGCACCCGGCAGGTCACCGAGCGCACCGCCGAGGCGGAGACGGCCGCCGCCACCGTGCGGCGTGCCGAGCGGCTCTCCAACCAGCACTGGAAGCTGGTCTACCTGCGCGCCAATGCACACTGGCGGGGGGAGGGAGTGTTGGTCGATAAGGGGGAGCACAAGGCAGTGGTGTTGGTTCCGAAGCTTGCCATGGAAGCGCGGGTAAGGTTACGCGGGGATCCCGACCTGAATAGCCGGGTCCGGCTGACGCCACAGGAGGTCGATCTGCCCGACCTGACCTGCTATTTCCGGGTCCACGAATGGTAAGGGTTACAAAAAGATAACTTTCTTTCCTAAAAAGTTCTGCTAAAATCCGAGAAGATCTGGAAAAATTCCGCGGAGCGGTTGGCGTGGGATGTCCGGGTTGCGCGGGGTTCTGCAAGCCCTCTATCCAATCCCGTCAGGCAACCCAGCGGCGGACCTCCCCGGTGTCCACATGTACGAAGTCGGATCTGGGGTAGAAGCCGACACCGCCCTGGTTCAGTGAGATAGCGGAATCGCGCACCCAGCGGGCGGATGTGCCGGGAAAGCGGATATCCACTGCTTTGCCTTGCATGTGCAGGCTGTTGCGCGCGACCCGTCGGGAGGTCCGGCGTAACATGGCGTTCGTCCGCGGCGAACGATAGGCACTGAGGATCTCGATCGGTCCCCGGGGATAGCTGAGACGCCGATTGAGGTCGTACAGCAGGTCGAACAGCTTAGGATCCAATGCGATCACGTCATCGGTTCGGAAGTCGCGCATGAAGTCATTCAGTGTCTGCAACGCATCGCGTTGATAGGCGTTGCCGATACGATAGGCAACCTTGACCTTTTCTCCCGTGTGACGGTGGTGAAAAGACAGGATACGCGGTCGGTGGCTCTGCCTTTCCGCAAGTACCGGCATCGCAGCGGCAGATAACGCAAGTCCCAGGAAGCGCCGTCGATTCATAGTTTCCACCCGCTGATAAACATCACGATGAGGTAATTATAGAAGTGAAAATCTAAAACGCAACCGGAATGAAGTATGCACTAGAGGTCATCACCCGAGAGCACTGTTTCAGTGGTTTTCTGAGACTGGTGCGTTATCGGTTGCGGCATAGTCTTTTTGCGGGCGGTTGGGGTCCGATCATTGAGCGTGAGCGTATAGAGTACTTGAATTCAGCCGCGGCGATTCTTTACGATGCGATGCGCGATCAAATCGTCATGGTAGAACAGTTTCGCATCGGTGCGCTGGAGCACGGGCGGGGAGCATGGACCCTGGAGCCGGTGGGTGGCGTCCTGAGAGCGGGCGAGGATGCGAGCGAGGTGGTGCGGCGGGAGGCGATGGAAGAAGCAGGGTGTAAGGTGCTGGACCTGGAGCCGATTGGGGCCTACCATGTGAGCCCGGGTACTTCGGCGGACAGGGTGCGGCTTTTCTGCGGGCGTGTCGATGCGGCACTGGCAGGAGGCATTCACGGGTTGCGTGAGGAGGGCGAGGATACCCGGGTAACCGTGATCGATACGGAGCAAGCGATGAAAGAGCTTTATGCCGGAAGAATCGACACCTCCGTGGCGATCATCGCAATTCAATGGCTTGTAATGAACAGAGCGCGGTTGCAAGTCAAGTGGAATCACTGGAGTGATACCGAATTCTTGAGCATCAGGGGCCTCGAAAGCAAATGATGAAAAGCCTAATACCCGGATTGTTGTTGGTGCTGATTGGGATTCCATTTCCATGCAGCGGTGATCTCTATAAATACTTGGACGCGGACGGCAAGCTCTATTTCACCGACGCACCGCTCAAGGACCGCAAGTATCAGCTGGAATGGAAACGTGCGACCAAGAAGCTGATGCAGGACAGCAACAACAGATTCATCGTTTTCCGCCGCCGGCTTCCGGTTCCATCGAATAAGCTGCCGGCGCTCAAGGTTCCAGCGCTGTCGAAGAGTCTTTCGGTCAGGCGCAAGCGATACGCCAAATTGATCGAACGCACCGCACGCCGGTTCAAGCTCCGTCCGGAATTGATCCACGCCGTCATACGGGCCGAGTCGGCCTATAACCCGACGGCGGTCTCCTCCGCGGGGGCAATCGGATTGATGCAGCTCATGCCGGCCACCGCGGCCAGTTATAAGGTGTCCGATCCCTACGACCCGACCGAAAACGTACGCGGGGGCGCGCAATACCTCCGGTTTCTGCTCAAGATGTTCGGGAACAATCTGCGCTTGGCCCTGGCCGGATATAATGCCGGGGAGAATGCCGTCGTCAAGCACGGTCACCAGGTCCCTCCCTATCCCGAGACGCAGCAGTACGTCCGCAAGGTATTGCAATATCTGTGGGCCGAGCAGGCGATGGCGGAGCGTTGATCGCAGTCGCTGCACATGGACTCATGAAACGCGCGCGAACATCGCCGCGGGCTCAGAGGCTGTCTAAAAACTAACCCACTGATTTTGTCGCAAAAGCCCCTCTCCTGGCCGGGAGAAGGGTTGGGGAGAGGGAGTCAATGGGTAAAGATCGTTACCTTTTGTGACACCTTCGTTTTAATCGGGTAGGCCGGGTCGAGGGACGAGACCCGGCAAGCCGGGCTGGCCCTTGGATGCTGGGTTTCGTTCCTCAACCCAGCCTACATGGACTCTGGCCGACGGCACTTTTCAGACAGCCTCTCAGAGTATTTATACTGCATAGCAGTGTTCTTCTATTCTATTTTCGTGATTTCAGTATCCTACCGGACCCGGATTCCGCATACTGCCCCTAGAATCTGAATCCCTCGAATCTTGCCGCGTTGGAGGGCATACCTGTTGCCAGGTCCAGCTCTCCAGGGGACCGCCTGGTGGATGCCTCACCAGGCATCCACCAGGCGGTTTCATCCACGGGCCTGTGGCGGACAACGTATGACCGGAGGCGCTGTCGCCGAGTGATTCGTGGGATCTCGATAATTACGCAACCCCCCTTTGGTGGAGGAACTACTGTGGCTTGTGCTGGAAGCGTTGTCTACAAGGATGATCACCTGAACATCTCGGATGCGACAGAAACCAAGTCGTTAGGGGTGAACGAGATTGCTCAAATTTATCACTGTCTTATGGAAGATGAGATTCATCATGGTGAAGAATCATTCCATATTCTGGTCGTCGATGAGCGATTCGTACTGATTGGCCCTTTTGTAGCGGGTGCGCTCGGGGCAATTGAGGCACTGATCCGCGCCCATCCGGAGATTCCAGTGACGCGCCGTCTGGTTCGCACGGTGCCCTACCACTACCGAGAAGCCGGGTTCTTGGGCCTGCGTCTGTTTCCGGTGCCGGGGCTGAAGGACAGACCGATATCCGACCTCGCGCGATTTCATTGCTTCAATAACTTTAGTGCGCGAAGCGCATCATAGTTGAAACTATGGACTTTAAGTCCCTTCACTTTCAGTCCGTGGCTTGTCCACGGATGAGGACTTTAGTCCCCCAGACTATGGACTTTCAGTCCATAGTGGTTGATTTTGCTTACCTTGGACGATCATGATGAGTAATGGAGGATTCCATGACGAAGCGGGGCAGGTCTGTCGGGCGCGGGTTCAAATCCCCCAGGTCTGCCGTGCCCCCGACGAGACCCGTTATACCCTGTCATTGCCGACCCACACGGAGAACGATGTGTTGCGTTTCGACGCACAACGGCTCATTGGTCTACGGCCAGACCCGTACCAGCGTCTCAACGCAACCTACACCCCCATGACCCTCCGCGCTGCCGGTCCGCGCGGACCTCGCATTAAGTGTAGGTTGGGTTAGGCGCGTGGTCCGATCCCGAAGTCCAGGGACAGGGCCAGACGCGCGTAACCCAACACGCTACCGGAGAGCCGTCTCAGGTAGCGGCAATTCGGTCATAGTAGCGTGCCCGGTAGAGCAGGCGCGGGTGTTCGCCATCCTCGAACCCGGTCCGGGTATGCAGTGTGTTGTTGGTTACCAGGCCCCAACCGGCCTCCAATCTGGCCGAGAAGTGCCAGGCGGTCCTGCCATGCAGTATTTCCTTGAGGCAGGAAACGGCCTCCGTCGTAAGGGGATCATCCCGCCACTGAATGCTGCGCGTCCGGTCCGTGTAGCGCATGTGTAAATGACCTGCCGGGTGCACCAAGAAGACGGGTCCGGGGCAGTCCGGACGCAACTCCTCCCCGTTCGTTCTGTTAGCCGGGATGGTCATCGCCTGCGGGTGCATGAGGGCGCGGACGAATTCCGGGTTCCGATCGCGCAACACTATATACGCGATCTCGTGGTCCAGTAGATGGTTTTCGCCGCCGGTCGTCGCTGGTCGGACACAGTGCAGCAACATCCCGAAGATCCGGCGGTCCGGCGGGTTGTAGTAACCATCGGTATGCCATGTGATCGGACGGTTGCTGTAGGGGATATAGCCCTGGTGCAGGGCATCGGACCGGACCGTCAATGCGCTGATGGCGTCTTCGTCCGCGCCCAGGTTGTGATCCAGGCGTATCAGGCCCAGCTGGGCACCGAGCCGTCGTGGGAGTTCCTTGTCCGGCTCAGCGCCGTTCGGACTCGCATAGATAGCCATGTTGGCACGACGACAACGGACCCGCAGGGCTTCGGCCTCGCCGGGTGTCAACCGGTGCGGGTTACGGACCCCTACGATCAGGTCTTCGAGCCGGGCTGGGTACTTACTGAGCTTGCGTTCCCGCCACAGCGCGTAGTCCTGGGGCCGATCAAGATCGAAGGGAGAGATCAGGTCGCACAATCACGCCACTTTGAATTTAACCACTACCCCTGCCAGTAGGCAGGGGCAGGTGAAATCGGGCTAAGAGGCTGTCTAAAAACTAATCCATTGGTTCTAATAGAATCGTGCCCGTAGCGCCCACCTCTCAGTCGTATGTGGTGGGCACAGCCCACCCTACAGTTTGGTTAGTTTTTAGACAGCCTCTAAAACTGCGCCTCCTCCGTGGAACCGGTCAGGGCCGTGACCGAGGAGGCACCACCCTGGATGGTGGTGGTGACATCGTCGAAGTAACCCGCGCCCACTTCCTGCTGGTGGGACACGAAGGTGTAACCCCGCTCGCGGGCATTGAATTCCGGCTCCTGGACCTTCTCGACATAGTGCTTCATGCCCTCACCGCGGGCATAGTCGTAGGCCAGATCGAACATGTTGAACCACATGTTGTGGATCCCGGCCAGGGTGATGAACTGGTATTTGTAGCCCATCTCGGAAAGCGCGTCCTGGAACCTGGCGATGGTCGTGTCATCCAGGTTCTTCTTCCAGTTGAAGGAGGGCGAGCAGTTGTAGGCCAATAGCTTATTGGGGTTCTTCTCCAACACCGCGGTGGCGAACTCGCGGGCGAAGCCCAGGTCCGGGGTGCCGGTCTCGCACCACACCAGATCCGCGTAGGGGGCGTAGGCCAGGCCGCGGCTGATGGCCTGTTCCAGCCCGTTGCGGACTCGGTAGAAGCCCTCGCTGGTACGCTCGCCGGTGAGGAAGGGCTTGTCGTTGGCATCCACGTCGTTGGTCAGCAGATTGGCCGCCTCGGAATCGGTTCGAGCCAGCACCAGGGTGGGTACGCCGCAGACGTCCGCGGCCAGGCGGGCGGCGATCAGCTTCTCGATCGCCTCGCGGGTGGGGACCAATACCTTACCGCCCATGTGGCCGCACTTTTTCACTGCGGCGAGCTGATCTTCGTAGTGCACGCCGGCGGCACCGGCGGCGATCATGTTCTTCATGAGTTCGAAGGCGTTGAGCACGCCACCGAATCCGGCCTCCGCATCCGCCACGATGGGCAGAAAGTAATCCACATAGTCCGCATCACCGGGCTCGATCGCGCGCGCCCACTGGATCTCATCCGCCCGCTTGAAGGCGTTGTTGATGCGCCGCACCATGGTGGGGACCGAGTCGTAAGCATAGAGGGATTGGTCCGGGTACATGGTCTCGGAGGTGTTACCGTCGGCCGCGACCTGCCAGCCGGACAGATAGATGGCCTCGGTCCCGGCCTTGGCCTGCTGCATGGCCTGACCGGCGGTGATGGCGCCCATGCAGTTCACATAACCCTTCTTGGCACCGCCGCGGACCAGATCCCACAGCTGCTTGGCCCCGAGTCGGGCATAGCTATACTCGGGCTGGATAGAGCCACGCAGGCGAATCACATCCGCGGCGGAGTATCCGCGTTTGACATCGGTCCAGCGGGGGTTCGTGGACCAATCTTTCTCAAGGGCCTTGATCTGTTCGTCTCGGGTCATGTCTGGTTCCTCATAGGGTGATGCGATTTCCGCCAAAGGACCCTGTATTCTAAACCAAACAAGCGCTTCCTCGCGCGGCTTAACGCAACAAACAGCACCAAATAATTCAGGATTGCTGCCGACGAACCTCAGACAGTGAACGCTGAAGAGATCGTCCGGATCCGTCCATACCCGTTTGGCCTCGTAGCCCGCTTCCCCGGCCAAGGCGTGGAAACCCTCAATGCTGTATTTGTAGGAGTTCTCGGTGTGGATGGATTCACCCTCGCGAAAGGAAAAGCGCTTTCCCGCCAAGCTCACTTGTTGGTCCGCTACGCTTACCAGGTGCATCTCGATCCGCTGCTCGACGCTGTTGTAGTAGGCCTCGTGGCGGAAGGCCTCCAAATTAAAGTTGGCATTCAGCTCCCGGTTGATGCGCCTCAACAGGTTGGTGTTGAAGTCGGCTGTGATGCCGCGGGTATCATTGTAAGCCGCGTTCAGCATCGAGGCATCCTTGATCAGGTCTATGCCGATCAAGAGCTTGCCACCAACTCCTAGAAGGATCCCGATGCGATCGAGGAGCTGTCGCCCCTCATCCGGGTCGAAGTTGCCGATGCTCGAGCCGGGGAAGAAGGCGGCATGCACCCCCCCGTTCACGTCCAACGGCAATGCGAAAGGTGCGGAGTAATCGGCACAGACGGCATGTATCTCAAGCTCATCGAAGCTTTGCGCAAGGGAGGCCACAGATGCCAGGAGGTGCTCGCGCGAGATGTCTACCGGCATATAGACGGCCGGTTTCAAGGCCTGCAACAGGACGCGAATCTTGTAGCTGCTACCGCTGCCCAACTCTACCAACAGTGCCTCGCGTCCCACTAGGTCTGCCATTTCGTTGCCGTAGCGCTCGAGAATGCCGATCTCGGTACGGGTCGGGTAGTACTCCGGGAGCTCGGTAATAGCGTCGAACAGCCGGGACCCGCGTCGATCGTAGAAATATTTGGACGTAGCTGTTTACGCCGCCGAGACAGGCCGGTAATGACCTCGGCTCGCATGTCCGCCGGCTGCGGGTGCAGGTCGGTAAACCGCAGCCGCGCGCTCATACAACGTCTTCGGCCAACCGGAATCCCGTAAATTGCCAGCGCTCGTGGGGATAGAAGAAGTTGCGGTAGCTGGGGCGCAGGTGGTTTGCCGGTGTCGCGCAGGAACCCCCGCGTAGGACCATCTGATGGATATGAACTTGCCGTTGTACTCGCCCAGGGCACCTGCCGGTGCCCGATAACCCGGGTATGGAAGATAGGCAGAGCCGGTCCACTCCCAAACATCGCCGAAGAGCTGTTTGAGCCCCTTTTCTGCCGGTGCGGGCGCCGGATGCAACCGACCGCTATCGACGAAGTTGCCGACGATCGGCAGGTCGGATGCAGCCCACTCCCACTCCGCCTCGGTGGGCAGGCGCCGGCCCGCCCAGGTGGCATAGGCATTGGCCTCGTAGTAACTCAAGTGGGTAACGGGTTCGCCGGGATTCAGCGGCCGCAGTCCAGCGAGGGTCATCTCAAACCACTCGCCGTCGATGCGTTCCCAGTAGCGGGGTGCATCCCATCCTTCCCGTCCGATGACTCGCCAGCCGTCGGACAGCCACAAGCCCGGGTGTCCGTAACCGCCGTCTTCCATGAACCGGAGGAACTCCATGTTGGTCACCAGGCGATCCGCCAGCCGGTAGGCCTGGAGGTAGACCCGATGCCGGAGTCGCTCATTATCATAGGCAAAACCGCTATCCCCGGCGCCAATTTGGACCAAACCGCCGTCGAAGGTGCTGAAGGTCAGCGGATCTGCCGTGACCACGTCCGAGATCGGGAGGTCCTCCCGGTAGGTTAGACGCAGGGGGTTGTAGGCGAAGTTGTGTTTGATGTCCGTGAGCAAAAGCTCCTGGTGCTGCTGTTCATGATTGAGGCCGACCAGCAAGCGCTCCTCCACCGTCGGCCAATCACTGGCGGGACATGTTCCGATAAGCCGTTCCATCGCCGCGTCCACATGGCGCCGATAGTCATAGATCTCGGCAACCGTCGGACGGGACAGTAGCCCACGCTCGGGACGGGGCCAATAGCCGCTCTCGAGCTGCTCGTAGTAGGAATTGAACAGGTAGTCGAAACGCGGATGAAAGGGCTGGTAGCCGGACAGGTAGGGCTGCAGGAGAAAGGTCTCGAAGAACCAGGAAACGTGGGCCAGGTGCCATTTGGGGGGGCTGGTCTCCACCACCGTCTGGATTACATGATCCTCCAGGGTAAGGGGCTCGCAAAGATACTCGCTCCAAGCCCTGATACTCTGGTAGTCTGCGACCGCCTGCTCCCTGGCGTCGGCGTCCGGTTCCCTCTCCAGCCTTGCCCCCGCCATCTCGAACCCCTATCGTTTCATGTCGTAGTGCCCCCTTCCTGTGATCGACGTCGGTTGCAGAGGGGTTATTTCAGGCTCCTCGGGTCCCCTCGCCTTCCCTCTCTCGGTTGGCGTTCGGAAGAAGCCACCACCGGGCGGCCCGGTAGCGAGCCTGCCCACTACCCGAGATGCGCGCAATGTCAGGGAGAAAGGGATTCGGATCAGGCCGGGAATCCGCTCATGTATCCTTGGACCGCTTGATCTCGACCATCTGATACAGTCTGCCGAAGAAGGTCTGTTTGCGTACATGCAGGCCTGGGAACCCTTTTGGCAGCCAAGCCGAAATTTCATCGCGCCACAGATCGAGCGCGAAGGGTTCGAGCAACCGCAGCACCGGGATCATGATCAAGCGCATGGGATTCGCCGGATGGGGACAGTGGTAATCGACCAGCAGGACCCGCCCCCCCGGCTTGGTGACCCGCAATGCCTCCGCCAAGGTCCGCTTGCGGGTCTCCGGGGGCTGCTCGTGCAGGAGGAAGAAGACCAAGACCTGATCGTAGTGACCATCCGGTGTCTGCAAGTCCGCCGAATCGCTGAGTACAAGGGTGGTTCCAGGCGCCGGACCCAGCTTCCGCGCCAAGTTTTCCAATTGGACGGGCAATATGTCCACCACATCCAGGCAGGCACCTCCGGCAAGACGATCCACCAAGCGCCGGGTGAGATTGCCGTAGACACAGGCCACCTGGAGGGTGCGACCGTTGATCGGATTGCCGAGACTTTCCAAGACGACATCACGCAGGCGCCCAGAATTTCCCCACAGGATCAGGTTGACAAGCCACTGGCGTTCGAACACTCGCACCGCATTCGGATGCACGTATGCCCACCAGTAATGGCGTTCCAGGTAGGAGGGGACGGGTTGAGGGGCTTCTGCGGCGATTCTTGCGGTGATTTCCAAGACCTTATGCCTCCTCTAGCATCTTTGTTTTTATCGAGTATTGCGTGCCGATGCAAGCAGCTTAAAATTTTGGTAGTTTACCTGAAATAATGGTGCAAATCCAACAGGGCTATCTCCATCTCAACCTACCCGGCCCGGCACCCGCAAGGGGTGCCCCCACCTTGTGTCCTCTGCGCCTTTGCGGTTCAAACGATTCCGCTTGCGACGAGTCGCAACCTATCGGTCAGGCGGCACAGGACTCCAATCGGGTCCTGAACGATGATCGTCAATAACCCCTAACAGCGCAAATCATTGATGTTCAGGACCACAAAACCAACCACCGATCGTCAACCGCGACCGGTCCCCGGCGGTACTCCGTATGTCGGCGACGTAATGCGACTTCTGCGTTGTCAAATCAAATACAACGAGGCTATTGAAGGTTGCCTCGATCTTGGAACACGCGTCATTTTTCCCGATAACATGCAGCGCACCGCCATAATCGGCTCTCCAAGTCGGTGAAAGGTAAACAATAAACGTCAGGTGCCGTCCTTTGACCTCATCGCTATGCGGCCCCAGTATGTCTCCCACCCGCATGCGATGAAATGTACGACCTAACAACTTCCCTAACGGCAATCCTGTGACCGCGCTCACATAAGCCTTGAATGCGGGTGTAGTGAGTACTTTGCGGAAATTCAAACAGGTGAACAGGTTGGGGCTGAGACGGAAACGAGGGTCAGGATCGCTCAACACTCCGTGGGTATACCAGCGGCGGTCCTCATCGGCCGCCCGCCAATCTTCGGCCGACACCAAATTCCCATAGGGTTCCCCAGGCGCTGGATAAAGATAATAGACTTGCTCATAAGTCGTTTCCTGACCCCTTTTATATCCATACATCACCCAGGCAAAACAGACCAAAAAGGCTAAACTAAGCGCACAGGATCATGCCCACATTGCGCCGGAATCCAAAGGACCTGAACAGCCGCGTTCAGCGAGCTCGCAGCCGAAAGCAATTAATCGAGCAGAGTATCCAGGGTATAGGATTTTCCGGCCGATTACAGGGACAGGTCTTATCCAAATGAGAAATTGAACCTGCCGTCGGGGTGCAATTCCGATTTGCGGATCCGGAAGGGCCTGCTTGAACAAACCGATCCCGACCAAGGGAGACCGCCGGAATATGCCAACCCTGATTATCCAGACCAATGTCGAGACCCCCGCCGATCACCGCAAGAAGATCCTCGAGGATGCCTCTTCGATAATAGCAAAGATCCTCGGCAAACCGGAAAGCTATGTCATGGTCATTAAAGGATAAGATGGACATGCTGTTTGCCGGAGACACCGCACCCCTCGCCTATCTGGAGATCAAGAGCCTGGGGTTACCGGAGGAGCAAACCCCCGGCCTCTCCGCGGACTTGTGCTATTTCATGGAGGCCCGCTTCGGCGTTCCCCCCGAACGGGTCTACATCGAGTTTACGTCCCCATCGCGACATCTGTTCGGGTGGAACGGCGGAACATTCTGATAGAATGTATAATTTTGCACTCCTGCCGGCTGAGCACCATGCGTACCTCTGCGTTTCCTCTGCACACCGTCAAGGAGACCCCCGCCGATGCCGAAGTCGCCAGCCACCGGCTGATGTTGCGCGCCGGCATGATCCGCAAGCTCGCGACCGGGCTCTATACCTGGCTGCCGCTGGGTCTGCGGGTGTTGCGCAAGGTTGAACACATTGTGCGTGAGGAGATGGACCGGGCCGGGGCCCTCGAGGTGCTGATGCCTGCCGTCCAGCCCGCGGAGCTGTGGCAGACCTCCGGCCGCTGGGAGCACTACGGGCCGGAGCTGCTGCGTTTCCATGACCGCCGCCAGCGGGACTTCTGCTTCGGCCCCACCCACGAGGAGCTGATCACCGCGCTCGCCCGCGATGAGCTACGCAGCTATAAACAGCTCCCAGTCAATTTCTACCAGATCCAGACCAAATTCCGGGACGAGATCCGCCCCCGCTTCGGCGTCATGCGCGCCCGCGAGTTCATGATGAAGGACGCCTACTCCTTCCACCCGGACGCGGCCTCGCTACAAGACACCTATCAGGTCATGTTCGAGACCTATAACCGCATCTTCCGCCGCTGTGGGCTGACATTCCACCCCGTCCGGGCCGCTACCGGCAGCATTGGCGGCCATGTCTCCCACGAGTTCCACGTCCTGGCCGAATCCGGCGAGGACGCCATTGCCTTCTCCACCGCAAGCGATTATGCTGCCAATGTCGAGCTCGCCGAGGTCCTGCCGCCGGCAGACAGACCCCCAGCTCCCGCCGAAGATCTGCGGCTGGTGGATACACCGGACGCCAAGACCATCGCCGACCTGGTGGACCAGTTCGATCAACCCATCGCGCGGACCGTGAAGACGCTGGTGGTCGCCGCCGCAGGGTCCGCGACGGACCTCATCGCCCTGCTGGTACGTGGCGATCATACCTTGAATCCGGCCAAGGCCGAGCAGCTGCCCCAGGTGGCGGCACCCCTGCGCATGGCGACCGAAGCGGAGATCCGTGCCGCTATCGGCGCCGGACCGGGCTCCCTCGGACCCCTGAAACTGTCCCTCCCCTGCGTCGTCGACCGTAGCGTGGCGGTAACGGGAGATTTCAGCGCCGGCGCCAATCAGGACGGGAAACACTGGTTCGGCATCAACTGGGGGCGCGACCTGCCCCTACCCCAGGTGGCGGACCTGCGCAACGTCCAGGCGGGCGACCCGAGCCCCGACGGCCAGGGGACCCTGACCATCGCCCACGGCATCGAGGTCGGTCACATCTTTCAGCTCGGGTGCAAGTACAGCCAGGCCATGCAGGCGACCGTCCTGGACGAGAACGGCAAGGCCGTAAACCCGGAGATGGGCTGCTACGGCATCGGCGTCTCCCGCGTGGTGGCCGCCGCCATCGAGCAGAACCACGACCAGCGGGGCATCGTCTGGCCCGAGCCGCTGGCACCCTTTCAGGTTGCCCTGCTGCCCATGAAACTGCATAAATCTTATCGGGTCCGGGAGGCGGCCGAGCAGCTGCACCAGAGGCTGACAGAGGCCGGGATCGAGGTCCTCCTGGACGACCGGGACGTGCGCCCCGGCTTCATGTTCGCGGATATGGAGCTTATCGGTATACCCCATCGCATCGTCATCGGCGACAAGGGCTTGGACACAGGCAAGCTGGAATACCAGGGCCGGCGTGACACCGAGCCCCGCCTGGTCCCCAGCGCAGAGATCCTCCCCTTTCTCACCGAGCGGCTAGGGGCTAGGGGGTAAGGAGTAAACCCTAACCTCCGGACTTGTCTCCTAATGGTACAGGATTAACAGGATTATTTTTCTTAAATAACACTTTTAATATCCTGTTAATCCTCGAAATCCTGTTAATCTTGTCCTATTAGTGGTTGGCACGACACCTTACCGAACCCCATGAGCAAAGAGGAATCCTTTACCAGAGAAGAGCTGATCCGGTGCGGTCAGGGCGCTATGTTCGGACCCGGCAATGCCCAGCTGCCGATCCCCAACATGCTCATGATGGACCGCATCCTGCGCATCGCGGACTGCGGCGGCGCCCACGGCAAGGGCGAAATCCTGGCCGAGCTGGACATCCGGCCAGACCTCTGGTTCTTCGCCTGCCACTTCCCCGGCGACCCGGTCATGCCGGGCTGTCTCGGTCTGGACGCCCTCTGGCAGCTGGTGGGTTTCTATCTGGCCTGGATCGGCAATCCCGGCCACGGCCGGGCCCTGGGCGTAGGTGAGGTCAAATTCACGGGTCAGGTGCTGCCTTCCGCCTCCAAGGTGGTCTACCACATCGACATGAAGCGCGTGATCCTCCGCAAGCTGGTGCTCGGCATCGGCGACGGCAGGGTAAAGGTCGACGGACGCCTGATCTATGTGGCCCAAGACCTGCGGGTCGGTCTATTCACCTCTACCGAAGGATTTTGAGAAGTCGAACGCAACACGCCAAATCCTCCAGACAACGCCAAGTAATTCAGGATTGCTATGCCAAGTACCCCCCAACGAACCCTTGAGACCTTCCCCAATCCGGGACCCGACCGTGACTACAACATCCGCATCCGGGTGCCTGAGTTCACCTGTCTCTGCCCCAAGACCGGGCAACCGGATTTCGCCGAGCTGACCCTGGAGTATGTTCCGGACCAGCTGTGCGTGGAGCTCAAGTCCCTGAAGCTGTATGTCTGGTCTTACCGCGACGAGGGGGCCTTCCATGAGGCGGTTACCAACCGCATCCTGAGCGATCTGGTCACCGCGCTGCACCCCAGGTTCATGCGCCTGAGCGCCGCCTTCAACGTACGCGGCGGCATCTACACTACGGTCGTGGTCGAGCACCGGGCGCCGGGCTGGCAACCGCCCTCCCCCGTCTCGCTGCCCTAGGGGCTGTTGACATTTATCTGAACGTGGGCGACGAGGAGCGGACCGATCTGCCGGAACCCGTGCGGGACACTGCCGGGGGGGTCGAACAGGACCCCTGGCTATGGCGGGATGCCCTCATTCGCGTCCTGCGCGGGCTGACCAGCCAATTGGTCTCCTGTGTCCCCCAAGCCCTGTGCCTGGACGGGACCTCCGCGACCCTACTCCTTTGTGACCTGGAGGGAAGGCCTCTGGGTCCGGCACTCATGTATAATGACGGGCGCGGCTTGGCCGAGGCCGAGTGTATCGAGCAGGTTGCACCACGGCTCAGCCCCGCCCGCGGCGCCGGCTCCAGCCTTGCCAAGCTTTTGTTTCTTAAGCGCCGGCTGCGCCCAGGTCCCGGAACCCTCGCTCTCCACCAGGCGGACTGGCTCCCCGGCTATCTCACCGGCCACTATAGGGTCAGCGACTGGAACAACTGCCTCAAGCTCGGCCTCGACCCGCGGACGGCAGGCTGGCCCCCGTGGCTGTCGCGCCTCGAGCTGGCACCGGTCGAACTACCACGCGTGGTGGCACCGGGAACGGAGCTGGGCCAGATAAGCGCCATAGCAGCGCGAGAGACGGGACTACCGGAACACACCCTGGTGTTGGCCGGCACCACTGACAGCACCGCCGCAGTGGTTGCCACCGGGGCAGTCAGGCCCGGCGGCGCCGTTACCTGCCTCGGCAGCACGCTGGTACTCAAGATCATCGGACAGGAACCGATCGCCGCGCCCCAGTACGGTGTCTACAGCCACCGATTCGGTGCCCACTGGTTGATCGGCGGGGCCTCCAACAGCGGTGGGGCGGTGCTGCGACGCCACTTCGACGACGCGGAAATCCGATGGCTGAGCGCAACCCTCGACCCGGATCTACCCACGGGGCTCGACTACTACCCATTGCCGGCCCCCAGCGAACGCTTTCCCATCAACGATGGTACACTCCAACCACGGCTGAGCCCACGACCCGCGGACGATAGGCGTTTTTTCCAAGGACTGCTCGAGGGCATCGCCCGCATCGAGGCAGTCGGCTATCGCCGCTTGCATATGCTGGGCGCCCCCCCGCCGAAATCGGTGCTGACCACCGGCGGTGGCGCGACAAATGCGGGCTGGACCGAGATCAGGAAGCGATACCTAGGCGTTCCGGTCATGCCGGCCAGGCAACAAGCGGCAGCCTATGGAACCGCGATCATCGCCCGGATGGGTGGTATTCCCGCCTGAGTCCGGGGATGTGACAACTCCCTCGTCACTCCGGCAGGGAGTGCCGGAATCCAGTGCCAGGGATGGCAAAAGACGAAGGCGACCTGATCGTCGACACGGAAACCGGCGAGTCGGTAGCCGGTGACTTGAGCAGCGTCTGTGCTTGGACGATCCTGATCCGTCCGCCACCAGGCAGACGCCGGGTAGCGCGTCTGTCGAGACCATTCTTCACGGCGATCAACAGCCCGAGTCCGATAAAGGCCCCCGGCGGTAGGATGGCGAACAAGGCCCCTTGGAAATCCGGTCCCAGACTCAACCCGAGCCCCTGAACGGCGTCGCCTAGCAATAGATGGGCCTGATGGAAGAGAGTGCCCTGCCCGACGAGCTCGCGCAGACCGCCCAGCGTCGTCAACACCAGGGTAAAGCCGATGCCCATGCTTAAACCGTCCACCAAGGCGCGATCCAGCGGGTTCCTGGAGGCGAATGCTTCGGCGCGCCCGATGATGGCGCAGTTGGTGACGATCAGCGGAATGAACAGCCCCAGTATCTGGTGGAGCGCGTGGAAATAGGCCTGCATCCAGAGATCGACCATAGTGACCACGGAAGCGATCACCAGCACGAACACCGGGAGCCGAATCTCCGGGCGCACCAGGTTACGGATCAGAGAAATGGTGAAGTTGGATAAGACCAGCACCATGGTGGTCGCCAGTCCCATGCCGAGCCCATTGGTCGCCGTCGTGGTGGTTGCCAGCAGTGGGCACAGCCCCAGCAAAGCCACCAGGACCTGATTGTTGCGCCACAAGCCATCGGCGGCGATTTCCCGGTAGGATATAACGGACATCAGGATTCTCCCGCTGCCTGCGGCATCGCCATCGCGGGCTGCTCATAAAGGGATGCGCCCTGTTGTTCGACGAAGCGCAGGGTGTCCCTGACCGCTCGGACGATAGATCGCGGGGTCACGGTAGCCCCGGCGAGCTGGTCGAACACGCCGCCATCGCGCTTCACCTTCCATTGGGCCTCCGGCGGGTCTTTTAAAGATTTGCCGGTGAAACCCAATATCCAGTCCGACTTGGCGAGCTCGATCTTGTCACCGAGTCCGGGGGTTTCCTTGTGCGCGAGCACGCGCACTCCCCCCAAAGTGCCGTCTGCCAGGATGGAGATCAGCAACTTGATGGGTCCCATGTAACCGTTGGGGATGACTGGATCCAGTACCACCGCCAGCGGCTTACCACCCTTGCGGACGCGGTAGACACGGCTGGTCGGGCCACCCAGCAGATCCGGGGCACTGATCTCGATGCGGTCTTGCAGCGGATCATTGTCCATGTACTCGCTAGGGATGATGGCCGCTACCTTGCGCAGGGTAGCCGCCCGCTCGTTGACGGTGATACGCTCCACCGTCAGGGCGTGGGTAACGGCCACCAGACTGACGCCGCCCACGGCAAAGGCACCGAGGATAAGACCAGCGATTATGGCGGCAACTTGTTTCGCCTTATTCTTCATTTCATCAATAACTTTAGTGCGCGAAGCGCATCATAGTTGAAACTATGGACTTTAAGTCCCTTCACTTTCAGTCCGTGGCTTGTCCACGGATGAGGACTTTAGTCCTCCAGACTATGGACTTTCAGTCCAT
>Ga0209458_1000061_pt1 | contig 65207 bp, 50 predicted proteins | sample WorMetLIZAISLAND_FD_187411 | JGI IMG/M metagenome (GOLD analysis project Ga0209458, IMG submission 187411) | Marine gutless worms symbiont microbial communities from Max Planck institute for Marine Microbiology, Germany - Inanidrilus manae... ...
CCCGAAACCACGGCAAGAACCGCTTCGACACACACCACGAACGAAATCAGTTCATCCGCAGCTTCGTCGATGCCTACAATCGAACCAGACTCAGGTGCCTTGGATACAACGCGCCAATCGAGCGTCTGAACAATCACCCGGGACACAACACTTGCGCCGGGGATTCGAGCCTCTATCAGCCGGCTTTGAAACCCCGGCGGAAGCCCGGGTCAACGCGTGCCACTTCGGCACTGCCTGAGCGGGGAGTACGTCGGTGGACCTCGTCGCCATCCAGGGCCTGACCCTGCTCTATGCCATCGCCAGCCTGGTGCTGATCAGCCTCGGCCTGGCAATCGTGTTCGGCATGATGCGGGTGATCAACCTGGCGCATGGCGAGTTCATGATGTTGGGCGCCTACGCCACCGTGCTGGCGACGCGCAACGGCATCAACGTCTGGGTAGCGATGCTGATCGTCACCCCCGTCGTCGTCGGCCTGATCGGCTTCGTCGTCGAGCGGCTGCTGATCCGCTTTCTCTACGGCCGCATGATCGACACCATGTTGGCGACCTGGGGCCTGAGCCTGTTCTTCATCGGCCTGGTGGCGACCGTGTTCGGCGCCACCACGTCGTCGATCGCCGCCCCGCTGGGCCCGCTCAGCATCGGCACCTACAAGATCGGCCTGTACAACATCTTCATCGTCGTCGTCGCGATCGTGCTGGTCGCCGTGCTCTATGCCGTGCTGCGCTACACCCGGGCCGGCCTGATCGCCCGTGGCACCATGCAAAGCGCCGACATGGCCGCCGCCCTGGGCGTCAATCCGTCGCTGGTCTACTCCGTCACCTTCACCATCGGCGCGGCCTTGAGTGGCCTGGCCGGCGGACTGCTGGCGCCGATCTCGACGGTGCTGCCGACGATCGGCGTGTTCTACATCGCCAAAGCCTTCATCACCGTGATCGGCGGCGGCGCGGCGATCCTCACCGGCACGGTCTCTGCCTCGGCGCTGTTCGGCACCATCAACCAGATCACCACCGAACTGTCGAACTCGGTGTTCGGTGAGGTGGCGCTGCTGGTTTCCGCCGTGATCCTGCTCCGGCTCCTGCCGCAGGGCATCACCGGGCGCTTTTTCCGGGGCGCGCCGTGAGTTTCTGGGACAGCCGCGGCGGCCTCATCACCGCCGCCGTGGTCGGCCTGGTGCTGCTGGTCGGCCTGCCGCAGGTGGTCGAGCTGTTCACCCTGCTGGAGCTGACGGTCTACGTCATCGCCGCGATCCTGGCGCTGAGCCTGGGCCTGGTCTGGGGCTATGGCGGCATCCTCTGCTTCGGCCAGGCGGCGTTCTATGGCCTGGGCGCCTACACCTACGCCGTCGCCGCCTTCAACATGACCGACAACACGCTGCCGTTCCTGCTGGCGATCATCGTGCCGGCACTGTTCGCCGGCGCGCTCGGCTACTTCATGTTCTACGGCAAGCTCAGCGACGTCTACGTCGGCGTGATGACGCTGGTGGTGACGCTGATCTTCTTCAAGTTCATCAACCACACCGCCGGCGACGAGTACCGTATCGGCGATGCGCTGCTGGGCGGCTTCAACGGTATTCCCGCGATCCCGCCGCTGCATACGCCCGGCGATCCGAACGCCTTCTTCGGGCCGGAGGAAATGTTCTACCTGTGCATGGCGCTGCTGCTGGTGGTCTATTTCGGCCTGCGGGCGCTGCTGGCCAGTCATTTCGGTCGGGTCGTGGTGGCGATCCGCGAGAACGAGACGCGGGCCGAGCTGCTCGGCTACGACACCCGGCTTTACAAAACTGCCGTGTTCGCCATTGGCGGCGGTATCGCCGGCCTGGCCGGCTGCCTGTTCGCCAACTGGGGTGCTTTCGTCAGCCCGGACGTGTTCAGCCTCAAGCAGACGGCGCAGATCATCATCTGGGTCCTGGTCGGCGGTCTGGGCACGCTGCTCGGGCCGATCGTCGGCGCCGTTGCGCTGCAGTACCTGACCACGCAGTTGGGCACGCAGACACTGCTCGACAGCACCCTGGTGATGGGGGCGATCCTGGTGCTGTTCGTCCTGCTGGTGCCGCGCGGCCTGGTGCCGGGCGTCGGCATGCTGTGGCGGCGCCTGGCGGGTTCGCGCCGCGGGCGGCGCCGGCCACAACGAGCGGCGCGTCCACGGCGCCCGCGGGAGGCGGCTGATGCCGGGTGAGGTGGTGCTGGAAACCCGCGATCTGAGCATGCGCTTCGGCGGCGTCGTCGCCGTCGACCGGGTCAACTTCACCTTGTGGGAAAACGAGCTGCGCTGCCTGATCGGTCCCAACGGTGCCGGTAAGAGCACCTTCTTCAAGTGCCTGACCGGGCAGTTGAAGCCGAGCGAGGGCGACATCCTGTTGCGTGACCGCCATGCCGCCGGCCTGGAACCGCACGAGCTGGCGAACCGGGGCATCGGCATCAAGACGCAGGTGCCCAGCGTGTTCGACGGCCTGTCGGTGCACGAGAACATCTGGCTGTCCGCACGCAGCGATCATCCGCATGGCACCGCCGCGCGGATGACCGACGAGATCCTCGAACGATTGCGCCTGAACACGATCCGGGAACAGCCGGTCGGCCAGCTGGCGCACGGCCAGCGCCAATGGGTCGAACTGGGCCTCGTGCTGGTGCGCGAACCCTGGCTGATCCTGCTCGACGAGCCGACCGCGGGCATGACCCATGAAGAGGTCGAGCGCACCGCCGAGCTGATCCAGGAGATGAACCGGACCGCGACCATCATCGTGGTCGAGCACGACATGCAGTTCATCCGCATGATCGCCAACAAGGTCACGGTGTTTCACCAGGGCCGGATCCTGATGGAAGACACCATGGACGTGGTCAGCCGCGACGAGCGGGTGCGCGACGTCTATCTCGGCAAGCAGGCGGCGGCCTGATGGCGGCGCCGATCCTGCTCGAAACCAAAGACCTGCGCGCCGGCTACGGCCGGGTGCCGGTGCTGCACGGCATCGACCTGAGCGTGAGCGAGGGCGAAACGGTCGGCATCCTCGGTCACAACGGCATGGGCAAGTCGACGCTGCTCAAGACCATCATGGGCTTCGTCAAGGCATCCGGCGGCCAGGTCTATTTCGACGGCGCCGAGGTCACCCGGCTACCACCGAACCAGCGCAACCGCCTGGGCCTGGGCTACGTGCCGCAGGGCCGCGGAATCTTCCCGCAGCTGTCGGTGCTGGACAATCTGCGCATGGGTTTTGCCCGTCGCGACGTCGACGAGGACACGGCGCTGGACGACATCCTGCACGAGTTTCCCCGCCTGGAACGACTGCTCGACCGTCGCGGTGGGGCACTGTCGGGCGGCGAGCAGCAGTTGCTGGCGCTGGCCCGCTGTCTGTGCAGCGATCCGCGGTTGCTGCTGCTGGACGAACCGACCGAAGGTATCCAGCCGTCGATCATCGACGAGATCGAGGAGACGCTGGCGCGCCTGCGCCGCGAGCGCGGTCTGACCGTGGTGCTGGTCGAGCAGAACCTGGAGTTCATCACCACCCTGGCCGACCGGGTGCTGCTGCTGCAACGCGGTGCGATTGCCGGCGAGGTGGCCGGCGCCAATGTCACCGACCCCAGCCTGATCGACGAGTTCACCGGTTTCGGCGGCGGCGGCGTCAGGCCGATGGCGGCACGCGTGCCGACGGCGGAAACGGCACGGCCCGCCGGGGCTGCCAGCGAGGCCCCGGCGATCAACGAAAGGACCTTCTTCATGACAGTGAAGCGGCCGACCCTGGCGCAGATGCGCGAGATCGTGGACGACTTCGGCATGAGCCTCAACGACGAGGCCATCCTCGAGTTCATGACCCTGATGGAGGGCACCATCGCCGCCTATGACGTGGTCGACGGTCTGCCGGACTACCTGCCGGAGGTCGACTATCCGCGCACCCCCGGCTACCGCCCGTCGCCGGCGGAGAATCCGCTCAATGCGTGGTACGTGAAGACCGAGGTCCAGGGCGCCCGGCGCGGCCCGCTGGCCGGCAAGACGGTCGCGCTGAAGGACAACGTCTGCCTCGCCGGGGTGCCGATGATGAACGGCGCCTCGACGCTGGAGGGCTATACGCCCGACGTCGATGCCACCATCGTCACCCGCCTGCTGGACGCCGGCGCCACCATCGCCGGCAAGGCCCATTGTGAGTACTTCTGCCTCTCCGGCGGCAGCCACACCAATGCCACCGGGCCGGTGCATAACCCGTACAAGATGGGCTACTCCGCCGGCGGCTCGTCCTCGGGCTCGGGCGCGCTGGTCGGTGCCGGCGAGGTCGACATGGCGATCGGCGGCGACCAGGGCGGCTCGATCCGCATCCCGGCCGCGTTCTGCGGCTGCTATGGCATGAAGCCGACGCACGGCCTGGTCCCCTATACCGGGGTGATGCCGATCGAGATCACCATCGACCACACCGGGCCGATGACCCGTAACGTCGCCGACAACGCGTTGATGCTGGAGGTGATCGCCGGTGAAGACGGCCTCGACCCGCGGCAGTATGCGCCCCGGGTCGATAACTACACCGCCGCTCTCGGCAAGGGCGTGCGCGACCTGCGCATCGGCGTGGTCAAGGAAGGCTTCGGCCATGACAACTCGGAGGCGGACGTCGACGAGAAGGTGCGCAAGGGGGCCGAGCTGTTCCGCGAGCTGGGTGCCGAGGTGGCGGACGTGTCCATCCCCATGCATGCCCTGGGCGGGGCGATCTGGACGCCGATCGCGCTGGAGGGGCTGACCGACCTGATGATGAACGGCAACGGCTTCGGCACCAACTGGCGCGGTCTCTACGTCACCAGCCTGCTCGACGCCCACGCCAACTGGCCGAGCCGGGCGGACGAGTTGTCCGACAGCCTGAAGATCTCCATGTTCATCGGTCAGTACTTCCTCAAGCACTATCGCGGCCATTTCTACGCCAAGGCGCAAAACCTGAACCGGCAGCTGCGCAAGACCTACGACGAGGCGCTGGACCGCTACGACCTGCTGCTCATGCCGACGCTGCCGATGAAGGCGACGCCGTTGCCGCCGCCGGATGCGCCGCTCGCGCTCACCATCCAGCGCGCCTTCGAGATGGTCGGCAATACCTCGCCGTTCGACATCACCGGGCATCCGTCGATGTCAATCCCCTGTGGGATGAGCGAGGGCCTGCCGGTCGGGCTTATGCTGACCGGCAAGCACTACCGCGAGGCGACGATCTACCAGGCCGCGCATGCCTTCGAGCAGGCCGGCGACTGGCATGATATGTAGGGCCGAACGGACGGGGGCCGCAGGCGACAGGAGGCAGACATGTCGGCACTGACGCAGAGCTATGTATCCGGGCGCACGGATACCGAGCTCTTGTACGAGACCATCCCCACGGCATTGGACCGCGCGGTCGAGCGCTGGGGCGGGCGCGAGGCGCTGGTGGTGCGCCACCAGGACATCCGCTGGAGCTACTACGACCTGCAGCGCGAGGTCGACGCCGTGGCGGCCGGTCTGCTGGCCCTGGGCCTGGAGCCCGGCGACCGCATCGGCATCTGGTCCCCCAACCGCATGGAGTGGGTGGTGACCCAGTTCGCCACCGCGAAGGCCGGCCTGGTGCTGGTCAACATCAACCCGGCCTACCGGCTGGCCGAGCTCGAGTACGCGCTGAACAAGGTCGGCTGCAAGGCGATCATCACCGCCGACCGGTTCAAGACCAGCGACTATCTGGCCATGCTGCAGACCCTGGCGCCGGAACTGGACGGCGCCGAGCCCGGCCGGCTCGAGGCGGCCAAGCTGCCGATGCTGAAGACCGTGATCCGCATGGGGGCGGAGAAGACGCCCGGGATGCTGAACTACGACGACGTCCGTCAGCTTGCCGGACCGGCCACGCTGGAGCGCCTGAAGGCGGTCACCGCTGGGCTGCAGCCGGACGATGCCATCAACATCCAGTTCACCAGCGGCACCACGGGCTTTCCCAAGGGCGCGACGCTGAGCCACTACAACATCCTCAACAACGGCTATTTCGTCGCCGAGGCGATGCGCTTCAGCGAGCAGGACCGCCTGTGCATTCCGGTGCCGCTGTATCATTGCTTCGGCATGGTGATGGGCAACCTGGGCTGCATCACCCACGGTGCCGCGATGGTCTTTCCCGATGAGGCGTTCGAACCAGGCGCGGTATTGGAGACGATCGAGGCCGAGCGTTGCACGGCGCTCTACGGTGTGCCGACGATGTTCGTCGCCGTGCTCGAGCACGCCGAGTTCGGCCGCTTCGACCTGTCCTCGCTGCGCACCGGCTGCATGGCCGGGGCGCCCTGTCCGATCGAGGTGATGAAGCGGGTGATCGGCGACATGGGCATGCGCGATGTCACCATCGCCTACGGCATGACCGAGACCAGCCCGGTGTCGTTCCAGAGCTCGCCGGACGATCCGATCGAGCGGCGGGTCTCCACCGTCGGCCGCATCCACCCGCATGTCGAGGTGAAGATCGTCAACGAGCAGGGCCGGATCACCCCGCCGGGCGCCCAGGGTGAACTGCTGACCCGCGGCTATTCGGTGATGAAGGGCTATTGGGACGATGCCGAGCGCACGGCGGAGGCGATCGACGATGCCGGCTGGATGCACACCGGCGATCTGGGCGTGATTGACGCCGAGGGCTATTGCAACATCGTCGGCCGGGTCAAGGACATGGTCATCCGCGGCGGCGAGAACGTCTATCCGCGCGAGATCGAGGAGTACCTTTTCCGCCATCCCAAGGTGCAGGACGTGCAAGTGTTCGGCGTGCCCGATGCGCGCTATGGCGAAGAGCTGTGCGCCTGGGTGGTCCTGCGCGAGGGCGAGCAGGCGGAAGAAGAGGAGATCCGCGAGTTCTGCCGCGGCCAGATCGCCCACTACAAGATCCCGCGCTATGTCCGCTTCGTCGAGGCCTTCCCGATGACGGTGACCGGCAAGGCGCAGAAGTTCGCCATGCGCGATGCCATGGTCGAAGAGCTGGATCTCGAGGTGGCGAAGACGGCTTGAGGCCACTAGCGGCCGGGTCTGAGACCCGCCCGCCGTACCTCAGTCTCGCGGTGCGTACCAGGTCTCGGCGAGGTCGTTCCAGACCAGCTGATCGATCAGCTTGCCGTCACGCACGGTGAAACGGTCGATGAAGCGGATGCCGTCGAACGGCGTGCCGTCCAGGCGCTCGCCGTGCAGTGTGCCGAAGCAATAGACCACCTCGCCGTCGTCTGCCGCGGCGACGTCGAAGCGTTCGTATCGCTTGCCGACGTGGCGATAGCGGCGAGCGCCCCATGCCGCCAGCTCTGCCGGTGTGCCGAAGCGGGCGCCGCCGGGAAAGGTCATGGTGAAGCCGCCAGCCAGACACTGTTGAGCCGCGTCCAGGTCGCGCGCCTCCATTGCCGCGAGGTACCGGCGCACCAGCTCGGCTGCTGCGCTCATCCGATGACGTCGGCCGAGGTGGCGATGGTGATACCCTGAGCTGCCATGTCAGCGCGCGACTTCGCCTTAGAGCCGTCAATGTCGAGGTCGCGGCAGGCATCGTCGATGAACACCGTGTCGAAGCCGGCCGCCCTGGCGCCGAGGGCGGAAAACAGCACGCAGACGTCGCCTGCGAGCCCGCACAGGAAGGTACGGGTGAAACCTCGGGCGCGCAGATAGCCATCGAGGCCGGTCGGGGTCATCTGGTCGTTTTCGACGAAGGCGGAGTAGGAATCGACCTCGCGGCGGAACCCCTTGCGGACGATCAGCTCGAATGCGGTGCTGTCGAGCTCGGGGTGGAACTCGGCCCCATGGGTGCCCTGGACGCAGTGGTCGGGCCACAAGGTCTGCGGGCCATAGGCCACCTCGATGCTCTCGAACGGCTCACGGCCGGGATGCATCGAGGCGAACGAGCTGTGCCGGCGCGGGTGCCAGTCCTGCGACGCCACGACGTTGGGGAAACGGCCGATCAACCGGTTGATCACCGGCACCACGGCGTCGCCGTCGGGCACCGCCAGACTGCCGCCAGGGCAGAAGTCGTTCTGCACGTCGACCACGATCAGCACGTCCTGCGCGCCCGGTCTCAACCCGCTCATGCCTGTGCCTGTCCTGCTCAGTGTATCAGGGGCGGTGAGTCTAGCCCGGAACCCCGAGGTGAAGAAATCTGCGTCCTTTGCCGTCCTCCTGCGTCATAGGGGTAAAGATCGAAGCAAGGAGTTCATCATGCGCCTGCAACTGGCCCTGAATGTGCGCGACCTCGACGAGGCCGTGGCCTATTACAGCAAGCTGTTCAACGCCGTGCCGCACAAACGGCGACCCGGCTATGCCAACTTCGCCATCGACGAACCGCCGCTCAAGCTGGTGCTGTTCGAGAATCCCGGTGCTGCCGAGCGGCTCAACCACCTCGGCGTCGAGGTGTTCGAACCGGCCGAGGTCGACGCCACGGCGCGCCGGCTGGACGCCGTCGGCCTGCTGGACCAGTCTGAGGTGGCGGTGACCTGCTGTCACGCGACCCAGGATAAGGTCTGGTCCCGGGAGCCGCAGGGCCTGCGCTGGGAGTGGTATCGTATCACCGACGATCAGCCCGGCCTGCAGCCGGAGATGGCGGCAGTCTGCTGCGACGAGAACCGACGCGAGAGCCGTCCGTGTTGAGAACCAGCGAAGGGGCGCGATGAGCGCCCCGGCGATACCGGACGAAGCGACCTGGGCCGCCTTCCTAACGCGGCTCAGGTCCTACGTCGGCCGCCGCGTGGATGCCGCGCAGCGGGACGACCTGCTTGGCGATATCCTGTTACGCCTGGTCCAGAACCAGTCGCAGCTCGCCGGTGCAGAGCGTCCGCTTGCCTGGATGTATCGGGTCGCCGGCAATGCGATCACCGACCACCATCGCCGACGGGCGGTGGAGCGCCGGGCGCTGCAGGCCGCCGGCCAGGACGCAGCAATCGACCGCACGGCTGCTGCGGAGAGCGACCTCGCCGGCGAACTGGCCCAGTGCCTGGTGCCGCTGATCCGTCAGCTGCCCGAGATCTATGCCGAGGCGTTGATGCTAACCGAAATCGAAGGGTTGACGCAGGCGGAGGCGGCCCGGCGGCTGGGCATCTCGGTATCAGGCGTGAAGTCGCGGGTACAGCGTGGCCGCCGCCAGCTGAAGCGCAACGTGCTGCAGTGCTGCGCGGTCGAACTCGATCGCCGTGGCGGCATTGTCGCTGTGGCACCGCGCGTGGCACCGGCCGCGGCGCCTGACTGCGGCGGTGCCGGCGAGGAAGCTGAAGGGCACTGTGGTGGCCGATCCTGCGCCGGATGACCGGCTCGACCCGGTCGATATGCCCGCTGCCGGCTGGCTCAGGCAGCCTGCGTGAGCTGCGCCAGCCGGATCTGGTTGCGGCCGCCTTGCTTGGCCTCGTAGAGGGCGCGGTCGGCGCTCTCGAGCAGGGCGCTCTTGCTGGCCTGGGCGGGGAAGCTGCTGATGCCGGCGCTGAAGGTGGCGCGAAAGCTCTCGGTTCCGGCGCGATGTCGGATCCTCGAGAAGCCCTCCCGGACTTCTTCGAGGATGCGTTCCGCCGTCGCCACATCGGTGTCCGGAAAGACGACGGCGAATTCCTCGCCGCCGTAACGGCCGACGATGTCGGTGGTGCGAAACCGCGCGCTGAGCATCCGGCCAAGCACCTTGAGAACCTGGTCGCCGCGGGCGTGACCATGCTCGTCATTGACGGCCTTGAAATAGTCGACGTCGATCATCGCCAATGAGATCTCGCCGCCACTGCGAGACACCCGGTTGATCTCTGCGTCGAGCCGTTCCATCAGCGAGCCGTGGTTGAGCAGCCCGGTCAGTCCGTCACGCGTCATCAACATGCGCAGGCGGCGTGCGCGGCGTGCCCGGGCGGTGATCAATGAGACCAGCCTGTCGCGATTGAACGGCTTGGTGATGAAGTCATCACCACCGACGTCCAGCGCCGAAAGGTGAACGTCGACGTCTCGTTCGGAGGACAGGAAGACGATCGGGATGCTGGCGAGTGCGTCCTGCTGGCGGATCACCGCGGCCAGTTCCACCCCGGTGCACTGCGGCATGTACAGGTCCATCAGCAGCAGATCGGGACGGGCTTCGACGATCGTCTCCAGGGTCCGGCGTGGGTCGTTCAGTTGCGTCGTCTCCATGCCCGCCGCATCGAGGATCGCGCAGCAGTAGTCAGCGACCTCGGGATCGTCGTCGACCACAACGACGCGAATAGGGGCTTCCGTGCTGCCGCCGATCAACCGGTCGAGCTGATCGATCACCGTCCCGGGTGTCAGCGGCTTGAACAGATAGGTGCTGGCACCGGACCTGACGGCGCTCAACCTGGCTTCGAAGTCGGTGCGTGAAGAGATGCAGAGCAGCGGCAGCTGGGTCAGACCGATCCGCCGGATCTGCGCCGCCACCTTGGTGCCGCCGAGGGCGTCGCCCGGGAACACAACGTCGAGGACAACGGCGCTCGGCACAGTTTCGCCCAAGGCCGCCAGCAAGTCATTCGGGTCAGTGAAGTTGCGTACCTGGTAGCCGCATTGGGTCATGTGGAGGGTGAGATCCTCGGAGATCTCGCCGTCGTCCTCCAACAGGAACACGAGCCTGCCGACCTCCGAGGAGGGGGCCGGGCGGATCCTGTCTGGTTCGGCCGCCGGTTCGGCGGCGTTGGCGAGCAGGCAGCAACGCACGCTCTCGATCAGGATGGCGAGTTCGGCCTGCGCCGCTTCGCCGTGTCTTTCGGGATCGTCCAGCGCGATCTTCACGCGCTGTTCGAGCGATGCGGCCTGGTCGCTCAGCGCGGTGAAGCCGAAGGTGCCGCCGGCGCCGTTGAGCTTGTGCGCCACCAGGTGCAGTGTCTCGAGCGCGGCGCGCCGCTGCCCCTCCTGCGACAGTTGGGCGAGGGCCTGATCCAGCGCCCGCAGGCGTTCCGGCAGCTGGGCCGCGAACCGGGCCCGCAGTTGCGCCAGCTTCTGCTCGAGCCCCGTCATCGTCTACCCCACCTCTGCCAGATGGTGGCGTTGCCACGCTTCCTTGATCTCTTCGGCCAGGGTCATCGGGCTGAAGGGCTTGGTCAGCACGTCGATGGCGCCCAGTGCCTTGAACTGCTCGATCTCGCTCGCCTGGGTCTTGGCGGTCAGAAAGATCACCGGTTTGGTCGCCGCTTCGGGGATCCGTTGCAAGGCTTCCAGGGTCGAAGGGCCGGACATTTCCGGCATCATTACGTCGAGCAGTATCAGGTCCGGATCGGTCGCGACCACGCGGTCGAGCGCCTCCTGTCCCGAGGCGCAAGACTCGACGGTGAAGCCGCCGATCGATTCCAGTGCCAGGGTGAGGATCTCGCGAATGTCGGCTTCATCTTCGACACAGAGGATACGGTTCAGCTCCATCTATCCGTGCTCCCTCATGGCTTCGGGCGGCGCGCCGGTCGCTGCCGCGTTTTGCAGGCCGATCTGCCGACGTACGACTTCGGCCAGCATGTCTGTGCTGGCCTCGGACTTGATCAGCGCGCTGCTGACGCGTCTCGAAATCTCCTTGGACGCCTCCTGCGCGGAGAAGATGATCACTGGCGCGACTGACGCTTCGCCGCTGTCCAGCAAGGGGATCAGTTCTTCTCCTGAACCGTCAGGTAACGACAGGTCGAGGACGGCCAGGTCGAACCGGCCGCCGGCGATCAGACTTCTGGCCTCGGCCAGGTTCGACGCCGTATCGACGTCGGCCAGCTCACTCAAGACCGTGGAAACGACCCGGGCCACGTCCGGGTCATCTTCGACGTAGAGAACCCTTGGTCGGTTTAGCTGACTGCGCAATGCACTTCGCGCGGCCCGCAACAGCCGCACCGGATCTATCGGCTTCGTCAACCAATCGACGAGCCCGAGCGCCCGGCCGTGATAGCCATCGGCGTCGTGCTCCGCCGTCGCCGAGACGACGATCACGGGAATGCTCTCGGTCCGGGGATCTTCCCGCAGCTCTCGCAGCAGCGAAAAGCCATCCATGTCCGGCAGCGACAGGTCCAGGGTAAGGGCGGCAAAGTTGCGTGCTCGCAGCTTTCGTCTTGCCTGTGCGGCGGTCGATGCCACGTCACACGTGAAGCCGCCGTCTTTGAGCATCAGGGCGATCAGGCGGGCAATGTCCGGATCGTCCTCGCAGACCAGGACCGGCCGCAACATGGCCTCTCGCGGCTCGAGCACGTTCGATCGGATCGTGCCCAGTGATGCCGGCAATTCGAAGAAGAACGTCGTCCCTTCGCCCGGTTCGGTCCGGTAGCCGATCCGGCCGTGGTGTTTCTCGATGATTGCCTTGCAGATGTTGAGGCCGAGCCCGGTGCCGCCCTTCTCGCGCGTGTCGGAAGCGTCGGCCTGGGCGAACTTGCTGAAGATACGGTCCTTGAACTCTTCGGCGATGCCAGGGCCGTGGTCCTCGACCTGGATCCGGACGATGTTGGCCTCGACGCTCAGGGCGACGACGACCTCGCCACCCTCGGGCGAAAATTTGACGGCATTGGAGATCAGGTTGGTCATGACCTGGAGCAGCCGGTCGCGGTCGCCCATTGCCGTGACGTCCCGGTCCGGCAGCTCCGGACGCAGTTTCACGCCGTACTGGTCGGCATAGGGCTGGTTGCTCTCGATCGCTTCGCGCACCAGGGTGTGCAGGTCGACGCTGGCCAGTTCGAAGCGCATCTGACCCGACTCGATCTTCTCTATGTCCAGCATGTCGTTGATCAGGCGGACCAGGCGGTCGGCGTTCTTGGCGGCAATGTCCAGCATAGAGTGGACGTTGCCGGCCAGATCGCCGGATGTGCCGCTGCGCACAAGGCCAAGGGCGCCGATGATCGAGGTGAGTGGCGTCCGTAGTTCATGGCTCACCGTGGAGATGAACTCGGTCTTCATGGTCTCGATCTTCTTGCGCTCGGTAATGTCGCGCATCATGCCGGTGAAGAACTGCTGGTCGCCCAGGCGGATTTCGCAGACCGTGATCTCCATCGCGAATGTGGAGCCGTCGCGGCGTTGCCCGGTGACCTCCCGACCGATACCAATGATCCGGCGATAGCCAGTCCGCAGATAGCGCTCAATGTAGCGGTCGTGGTCGCTGCGGTGTGGCTCCGGCATCAGCATCGATACGTTCTGTCCGATCAGTTCTTCTTCGCTGTAGCCGAACATGAACAGGGTCGACGGATTGACGCGCTCGATGATGCCGCGGTTGTCGATGGTGACGATGCTGTCGACGGCGGCGTCGAGCACCGCCTTGCCGTGCCGCTGGCTGGCGACCAGCGCGCGCTCGGCCTTCTGCCGTTCACTGATGTCGCGCAGAATTGCCACCAGCACGCCGTGCGCGTCGGTGTTCACCAGCTGGATCTTGAACTCGACCGGGATTCGGCGACCGTCCTTGCCCTGCAGCATGGCCTTGTCCTGCAGGACATCGGTTTCCGCCGACAACAGTTGCTTCAGGAAACCGCGCAGCTGCTGTTCGCTGAGATCGGCACCGAGCCGGTTGACCGGGCTGCCGTGCAGCTCCTCGGCGCTATACCCGGTCGCTGCCATCAGGCCTTGGTTGGCGTAGATCAGGTGCAGTGTCTGGGCATCGATCATCAGGATCATGTCCAGCGTGCGGTCGAGCACGTCGCGGAACTGGTTCAGCTCCTTCATCGCTTCCCGCCGTCGCACTGTTTCCCGGGCGAGAGCGTCGCGAGAAGTGGTCGTTGCCTCGATCTGCGCCAGCAGATCGTTGAAGCTCCGACCCAACTGGCGGAACTCGGCGGTGCCGAAAGGGGTCACGCGGTAGCCGAACTGGCTGGTTGAGCGAATGTGCTGCAGGTCGTCGGCCAGCTGCCGCAGCGGGCGGGTGGAAAGCCATGCGGCGGTGACGATGCCGATGGTGACCGCGAGCAGGCTGAACAGAATGGCGCTGACGGTGACGCGCTTGCTGCGCCCCAGTGAAGCCAGGGCCGCCTCGCGCGGTTCCGCCGTCCAGACGATCAGTCCAGGATGACCCGGCACCTCCGAGTGCACGCTCACCCAGGCGTTGCCGGGGGGCGCATTGGGGCCGATGCCCTCACGGGCAAAGTTCGGCGGATCGCTCGCCAACACGTGGCCGTTGGGCATTACCACGGCGCTGGCGGTGGCGACGCTCCCGGTGTCTGTCAGCTCGGGGATATGATCGGCGTCGTACTCGAGGACTATCGCGCCTTCGGCTTCACCGCGGCGCATGACTGGCGCAGCCACCACGATACCGTCGGTGGTGAACGACTCATAGAGGCGGCCCGCCATGACCTGGGCTAACCAAGGGGCGCCAGTGTGGTCGTTGCCGTTGTCCAAGTTGCTGGCCAGGAGCCGCCCTCGGTCGTCGACGAAGCTGATGCGGGCTCCATCCGGACCGGGGAGGCGCAACGAACGGAAAAAGACCGGCAGATACGCGTCCCGGCTAGCGACGTCGTGCAGGGCGTTGATGATCAGGTCGTTGCCTGCCAGTGCCAAGGTGTCCTGGTCCAGTACATCAAGGGTCTGACCCAGGCGTGCCGCACTGTTGCGGTTGTCATGGTCCAGCCGGGCCAGCAGTTCAGCCTCGACCGTATCCTGCGTGACCTTAAGCGCGCTGAACCAGATCGCGACGAGCACAGCGATGCTGCAGGGCAGCACCCAAATCAGCAGTGTCGGTAGCAGACCCCTGTGACGACCGGGCACGGTGTCAGGATCCTTCCGGCGGAAGGCTGGCAGCACCGCCGCCGAAGCGGCGCAGTCGGAAGTCACTGCGGTCGAGCACGTCGCGGCGTTCCGCCGCGAACAGCTGCTGCTCGTCCTTGACCAGGCCTTCGTGCCGTTTCAGCCATTCCACTGGGGAGTCGGCGGACAGGTCAGAATCCAAGCCGATCAACACCAGCCGCGGCGCTGCCCATCCCGGCAACACCAGCAAGCAAACGATCAGAACGCATGGCGCGCGAGAGTTCAGGCGAACGCTACGCCGAGGGTGCCGAGCGCACATAGTCATCTCAGCCAAGTACGGGCTATCAGGAGCTGTGTGCCAGCAATAGTGGCGAAACACAGGTTAAGAACGAGTATCAATAGAACTGTCGTCCCGGGATGGCAGCGAAGCCGGGCCCGGCACGATCGGCAGGTTGTTTTGGGAAGAAAAGAACAGATTGTGATTTTTATCTACTAATATACATAATGAGACATATTTCAACACAACCATGACATTGATCTAGACTGCCCGGACCCCTAGCTTCACGACCTGACCGTCGCTGTGCGGGGACCGCGTCCCATGGACTGGCCCGAGACCACGCGAAGCAGAACTGCGTTGACCGCCACCAGGGCGGGGGCCGTGCGGCGGTTGCACAGAAAACCAACGAATTGCGAGGAGTGAGGGCAATGGCGATTCCGTCGATCGCCGCGGTCATGCCGGCCGCGACCGATTCCGGAGGCGTGTCAGCAAAAGCGGCGCTGGCGCAGCAGTTCGAGACCGTGCGGCTGCTGTCACCGGCGCTGACCGGGGGCCTCAGCGCGGAGGATCAGGTCGTCCAGTCGATGCCGGATGCCAGCCCAAGCAAATGGCATCTGGCGCACACCACCTGGTTCTTCGAACAGTTCGTGCTTGGTCCGCATGCGCCGGGCTATGCCGTGTTCCATCCCCAGTTCGCCTATCTCTTCAATTCCTACTACGAGAATGTCGGCGCCCGGCACGCCCGGCCGCGCCGCGGCATGCTGACCCGTCCCGGGCTGGACCACGTGCATGCCTACCGGGCCCACGTCGACGCCGCCATGGCGGGCTTCATCCAGGCCGCCAGGCCGGAGCAGCTTGCCGATCTGGTACCACTGATTGAATTGGGCCTGCACCACGAGCAACAGCATCAGGAACTGCTGCTTACCGACCTGTTGCATGCCCTGTCCTGCAATCCGCTGAATCCGGCCTATCGACCCCGGCCAGCGGCGCCGGCAGCCGTCGCGGCGGCGACCGAGTGGCTCGCCTACGACGGCGGCGTGCATGAGATCGGTCACGACGGCAACGGCTTTGCTTTCGACCACGAGGGTCCGCGCCATCAGGCCCTGCTACGGCCATTTCGCCTGCGGTCGCGGCCCGTGAGCAATGGCGAATGGCTGGCCTTCATGGCCGACGACGGTTATCGCCGCGCTACCCTGTGGCTGTCAGACGGCTGGGCCCGGGCCCAGGCAGAGGACTGGCAGGCGCCGCTCTACTGGCAGCGCGACAGCGACGGCTGGGCGGCGATGGGGCTGTCCGGCCTGCAGCCGATCGATGAGGCGGCACCGGTTTGCCATGTCTCGTTCTACGAGGCCGAGGCCTTTGCCCGCTGGGCCGGCAAGCGTTTGCCGAGCGAGCAGGAATGGGAACTGGCCGCGCGCGACCTGCCGGTCGCCGGCAATACGCTCGGCACAGGCCTGCTGCGCCCGGTGGCGGCGTCCGAGGCCGGCGGCGACGCACCGCAGCAGATGTTCGGCGATGTCTGGGAATGGACCCAGAGCGCCTACGGCCCCTATCCGGGCTATCGCGCCCCCGAAGGCGCGGTGGGTGAGTACAACGGCAAGTTCATGTGCAACCAGATGGTGCTCCGGGGCGGCTCGTGCGTCACGCCCGACGGCCATCTGCGGGCCAGCTATCGCAACTTCTTCTACCCGCATCAGCGCTGGCAGTTCACCGGCCTGCGCCTGGCGGAGGATGCGTGATGGCCGCGGTACCGGCAGCAAGCCTGGGCGAACTGGCTGGCTTCGAGGACCGCGGCGTTGCCGAGGCCGACTTTCTGGCCGAGGTCGTGCAGGGCCTGCAGCAGCCGCAGAAACGGATCCCGCCCAAGTTCTTCTACGATGCCGCAGGTTCGCGGCTGTTCGACCAGATCTGCGTTCTGGACGAGTATTATCCGACCCGCACCGAGATCGCGCTGTTGCAGCGCCACGGCGGCGAGATCGCCGACCTGGCCGGTGCCGGGGCCGATCTGATCGAGTTTGGCAGCGGCTCCAACGTCAAGGCGGGCGTGGTGCTGGCGGCGCTCGAACGGCCCCGCTGCTATGTACCGATCGACATCTCTCGCGAGCACCTGCTGACCTCGTCGCGCGAACTGGCGGCGGCCCACCCGCAGGTCGCAGTGATCCCGGTCTGTGCCGACTACACCCGCCCGCTGACATTGCCCGCGGCCTGTGCCGACGGCGCCCGGCTCGGCTTCTTTCCCGGCTCCAGCATCGGCAACTTCCGCCCGGCCGACGCCGCCGGCTTCCTACGCGGGGCGGCCGGGCTGCTGGGTGGCGGCCAGGGGCTGCTGATCGGTGTCGACCGCAAGAAGGACATCGCCCGACTGGAAGCTGCGTACGACGACGCCCGCGGCGTGACTGCGGCGTTCAACCGCAATCTGCTGGTGCGGATGAAAAGGGAACTCGGTGCCGATGTCGATCCAGGTGCCTTCCGCCATCACGCCCTGTACAACGGCGATCGCGGCTGCATCGAGATGCACCTGGTGAGCGAGCGGACCCAGACCATCAGCGTCGGTGGCCACGATTTCCACTTTTCCGCCGGCGAGAGCATTCACACCGAGGACTCGTTCAAATACACCCCCGACGAGTTCGCCGGGCTGGCAGCGCAAGCCGGCTGGTGCCCACAACGCCACTGGAGCGATATCGAGGAGCTGTTCAGCCTGCACTACCTCACCGCCGCCTGAGCGCCAGCTTGCCGCCGGCGCCCGGTGGGACCCGGCCGACGCTCAGCGACCATCAAACCGTCGGGTCAGCGGGCTGTCGCCGGGCGGCCACACACCATGGTCGATGGCGCGCCGGCCGGCAAAGCGGACGTAGCTCTTGCCGCCATAGTGCGGCAACGGACGCTGCAGCGCGCGCAGCGCCTCGGCATCCTCGCCGGCGACCACCAGCACCGGCCGGCCATCGGCCCGCCGCGCGGTCCAGGCGATGGCGCTGCCGCCCGCCACGGGGGGCGGACGATCGAGCTGCCAGGCGGGCGTCGCCAGCAGTGCCGAGATGCCGGCGTGGGTGCCGACGATCAGCACCGGGCCGTCGGATGCTGCGGCGCTCTCGGCGGGCCGTGTCGGGACCGGGGTCTCGAACAGCCGGCGGGCGAGCGCCCGGGCGGCTTCTTTGACGGCAACGTCGGCGTCCGCCAGTTGCAGCACGGCGTCGGTTGCGAGCGTCACGTCACGCAGGATCGGTGGGCTCTCACCGGACGAAAGCCGCCGGAACAGGTGTAGCGCCGGGTCCACGCGCACGGCCATCGGCGCCGCTTCGAGGTGGAACGTCGCGGTCGCCGCCGTGCCGTTCAGCAGGATCTGCTCATGGCGCACGCCAGCCGCGGTTTCGATCCGCACCGGCACGGTCAGGCGGTAGGTCGGTGCGGCCTGCCGCAGTGTCAGGTCGAGGCGATGGCCATCGCCGTCCGCGGTGGTCCCGGCCGCGGCCAGGACCAGTTCCGGGGCGCCTGTGCGATCGAGCCACTGGGCAAAGAACCACTCGAGGTCCTGCCCGCTGGCTGCGCCAAAGGCGGCCTCCAGGTCATCCCAGGCGGCGGTGGCAAAGCGGTGGCGCTGCCAGAACAGCCGTAGGCCCCGGGCGAACGCATCCTCGCCGAGCTGTTGCGAGAGCATGTGAAAAACGAAGGCGGTCTTGCCATAGCCGATCACCTGCGCGGCCTGATGCCGCTTGGCGACGAAGCGGCGAACCGGCAGGTCCCGGGCCGGGGGCAGGGCGGCGAAATCGCGCAGCCAACCCAAACGCATCTCGCGTGCCCTGTCGGCACCCTCATCTGCCGCCAGTGCGTAGTCGGCCATGTAGGTGGTCAGGCCCTCTGCCCAGTTGCCGCGGGCGTAGTCGACGCCGACGCCGTTGCCCCACCAGTTGTGCAGCACCTCATGCGCGAGCGAGCGGCCGCGCATGAACGGTAGCGGTAGCACCCGGCGTCCAACATAGGCCAGACCCGGGAAGCCGAGCCCGACGGGTAGCGGCGCGGCAACGACGTGGAAGTCACGGTAGGGATAGGCGCCGATCGCGGCCGAATAACGGGCGATGTAGCCGGCCGAAGCGTCGAGATAGCCGTCGGCAAGGGGCGCCAACTCGGGATGGAACCAGGTGCGCAGGCGCCGGCCATCGGCCATGCGTTCGCTGACCAGGTAGGGTCCGACGAACAGCGACGGGGGTTCGCCTGGCTGCTCGATGACGAAAGTCGCGCGATTGCCGGCCGGGCCCAACTGCTCTGACAGCAGGTGGCCGCTGGCCACGGCGCGATAGCCGGCGGGTACCGCAACGCTGAGGCGATAGCGGACCCGTGCGGCGCCGGTGTCCGGCAGCCAGCCCGAGCCGGCGGTCAGCGCGCTGCCCTCGGGGCCGGCGACGGCGCCGGACCAGCGCCCGCGAGCGCCCGGTTCCGGCAATGGGGGTACGGTGCCGGACAGCTCCAGCGTCAGGTCGTCTGCCGGCGTTGGCCGCGTTATCTGCCAACGCCCACCGACCCGCCGCGCAGGCAACGGCTCGCCGGCGGCGACCGCGCGCTCCAGCGTGAGCCACGGGGCGATGGCGACATCGATGACGCGGCGGTCTGTTTCAGTGATCCGAGCGGTCAGCTCCAGGCGCTGGCCGTCCGGATCGAAGCGGACGGCGACGTCATGGCTTTCAACGCCTGCGGGCGCGGCTCTGGCCGGTGCCACGGCCAGGAGCAGCAGCAGCGCCAACGCCAGCGCACGGGTCATTCGCCGGCGCCAAAGCCTTGTGGGAAGCGGGCGACCAGCTCGCTTGCCGCGCCGTCGCGCTGCACCGTCAACGGCAGCCAGGTGCCGGGAGCCTGGCGGGTAATGATGGCGATCAGGTCGGCGGGACGTCGGACGGCAAAGCCGGCGGCTTCAACGATCAGATCGCCGGTCTTCAGGCCGGTCGCGGCGGCGACACTATCGGGCAGGACCTGGTTGACGCGCAGGCCGCCGTCGGCGGCCTCGATGATGACACCGAGCCGCGGCTTGGCGGTCACCGCGCTTGCTGGTGGATCGATCACGAAGACAGCATCGGCCAGGTCCATCGGCAGGTCCTGGCAGGCCTCCTCGATACTCACAGGCAGCAGAACGGCGACTTCGGCCAGGCCCAGGTCGGCCAACTGGTGCGGCACCCCGTAGCCGAACTCGGCATGGCCGGTGCCCATGATGCCCACCGCCAGGGGCTTGCCCGGCCGGCCGTGCGCCGATGCCAGAGCTTCGGCCATGGCCCGGTCCCAGGTCTGCTGTGCTTCGACAAAGCGGACGAAGCGTGGTTCCGCCAGGATTTCGCTGATGACGGCTTCGCGGTCCGCCGTTTCCGTCTGCGCCGGTTCACTGGCCTCGTCGGCGTCCTGCCGACGGATCACGCCCTGGCGGCGCTTTTCAGCGAATACGTCAGCCAGCGAACGCTTGTAGGCGTCGCTCGCCGGGGCAGGATCGCCCACACCCTGGCGATCGGCCGTGGCCACGCCGGCCCAACCGAGCTCGGAGACCTGGCGGATCAGACCGCGGTCGACATTGAGGCCGACGGCCGGCAGCCGATGCATGCGGGCGAAATGAAACAGCGGCAGATAGAGATCCGCGTCATAGCCCCAGACGGCATCCCAGTTCACCTCGCGCAGGAAGTCTTCTGCGCCCAGATCGCCCTGCGACCAGCGGTCGAGCGCCGGTTGCGCCCCACGTGGCAACATCTCAAAACCGACCACCAGGTCAGGCCGCCGTGCCTGCAGCGCCGCCAGCACCTGCAGCTGCCAGCGATGATGTTCGGCGTTGGGGTGGCTCTCCCCCAACAGCACGACCTGCTTGGTTGCCAGGCGGTCGACCAGTTCGGGCCATGGCACGGCCTGGCCGGTCGCCGGCTCCAGCCAACTGCCGACCGCCGGGCAGGCGTCGTCGGCCATGGCGGACGTCGGCGCCATGCTCAACAAGGCCGTCAGCAGCGCGGCCGCAAGGCCGAGAGGCCAGGCGGGCCACCCGCGACGACTGCGCGCTTCCCGCCGGCGTGCCGTTCGCTGATTCTGCATCGTCACTCCGTCCTGTCGCTGCGGGGCATCTTAGCGTGCTGCAGCCGGCTTCGATCGACGGCGTCTCGCAGACGTGATGGACGATGGGCTGTGCCGCCTTGGTGTCAAGCGTTTCCGCGGCGGCGAAGCCGAATTACCGTGGCAGCAATCTGCCGGTGCTGCCCCGTCGTAATACGTCCATGCCAAGCACGACATTGCCGCCTCCCGTGATCGTCTGGTTTCGCCAGGACCTGCGGCTCGCCGACCATCCGGCGTTGGCGGCCGCGGCCGAGGATGGCGCGCCCGTGCTGCCGTTGTTCATCCTTGACGACGAACGTGCCGGGCCGTGGGCGCCGGGCGGGGCCAGCCGCTGGTGGCTGCATGGCAGCCTGGTGGCGCTCGATGCCGCGCTCAGATCCCGGGGCAGCCGGCTGATCCTGCGGCGCGGCCGGACGACCGAGGTGCTGCGCCAGGTGGCCCAAGAGGTATCGGCGGCAGGCGTCTTCTTCACCCGCGCCTACGAGCCTCACCTTGCCGCCATGGAAGGCGCTGTCGCCGATGCCTTCGAGGCCGACGGACGTGGCTGCCGGCGCTTCGCCGGCAGCCTGCTGTTCGAACCCGAGGTGGTGCGCAGCAAGGCGGGCGCGCCGTTCAGGGTGTTCACCCCGTTCTACAAAGCCTGCCTGGCCCAGGACGGCGTCAGGCAGCCGCTGCCGGCGCCGGCGCGGCTTGCGGCACCGGTGAACTGGCCGGAGAGCGACAGACTGGACGCCTGGACGTTGCAGCCGACGACACCAGATTGGGCGGCGGGACTGCGCGCGACGTGGCGGCCCGGCGCGGCCGGCGCGGACGACGTTCTGGAGTCCTTCCTCCAGCAAGGCGTCGGAGACTATGCGGCTGAGCGCGATCGGCCGGACCGTCCCGGCACATCGACGATGTCGCCGCATCTCCATTTCGGAGAGATCAGTCCGCGGCAGGTCTGGCAGCGCGTGCGTTTCGCTGCCGCGGCCGGCAAAGGTGCGGCGCATGGGCCGGAGCCGTATCTGCGCCAGCTGATCTGGCGCGAGTTCAGTTATCATTTGCTGCATCACTGGCCGGAGATCGTCGATACGGCGTTCAATCCCGGTTTCGAGGGATTTCCGTGGCGGGACGATGCCGCCGCTCTGGCGGCCTGGCAGCAGGGGCGGACCGGCTATCCCATCGTCGATGCGGGCATGCGGCAGCTCTGGCAAACCGGCTGGATGCACAACCGGGTACGCATGGTCGTCGCCTCTTTCCTGACCAAGCACCTGCTGATCCCCTGGCAGGCCGGCGCGCGATGGTTCTGGGACACCCTGGTTGACGCCGATCTGGCCAACAACACGGCCGGCTGGCAATGGGTGGCCGGCTGTGGCGCCGATGCCGCGCCGTACTTCCGGATCTTCAACCCGGTGTTGCAGGGGCGGAAGTTCGATCCCGATGGCGCCTACGTGCGGCGCTGGCTGCCGGAGCTGGCAGACCTGCCAACGCGCGATATCCACGCACCATGGGACGCGGGCCGCGACGTCGCAGGCTATCCGGGCCCGATCGTTGAGCATCGCCAGGCTCGGCAACGGGCGCTCGATGCTTATGCCGCGCTGAAACGAGACTGAGCATTCCCCGCGTCGGTGCCGTCACCGACCGGGTCGGCGCGCGCCACCTCATGATTGCCCTGTTATGAGCTAGACTCGCGGTGCGGCGGGCGGTCCCGTGACCGTCGCCAGGAGGGGAGGCGCATATGTCGAAGTCCTTGACCGACCAGGTCGCCGTCGTCACAGGCGCGGGCCGTGGCATCGGGCGGGCGATTGCGCAACGACTGGCCGCGGATGGCGCGGGCGTGGCGGTGGTCGACATCGACCGCGAGGCGGCGGCCGCGACCGTGGCCGCGATCGACGCCGCCGGCGGCGCAGCAATGACATCGGTGGCGGACGTGCGGCAACGGGAGGCGGTTCAGGCGTCGCTCGATGCCGTCGTGCAGCGCTGGGGCCGGCTCGACATCTGGGTCAGCAACGCCGGCATCATGGACCGCATGCCGTTCCTGGAAATGACCGACGCCTTCTGGGACCGTGTCCTCGGCATCAATCTGCAGGGCGCGTTCATCTGCGGCCAGCTCGCCGCCCGGCAGATGATCGCCCAGGGTGGCGGCGGTCGCATCGTCAACGTGGCTTCCAACTCCGGCATCTTCGGTGGGCGCGGGCGGGCGGCCTATGGCGCCAGCAAGGCCGGCCTGATCAACCTGACCCAGACCATGGCGATCGAGCTGGCCGAGCACGACATCCGGGTGAATGCCGTGGCGCCGGGACCGACCAAGACGCGGGCCGATCAGCCGGACGAGCCCTGGCCCAGCGTGAAGAACCGGATGCCGTTGGGCCGCTTCGGTCGGCCGGAGGAAATCGCCGCAGTGGCGGCGTTCCTGGCCAGTGAAGACAGCAGCTTTGTCACCGGCCACGTCTACGCCGCCGACGGCGGCTTCACCGTCAGCGGCATCTTGGAGGGCTGACGGGGGCGGCGGACCCGCTGCCGATCACGAGATCAGATTCCGCGACACCTCGCGGAACGGGCGGTCGGTGTCGATCCTCGGCTCCTTCGGCATCCGCAACACCCGTTCCGAGATGATGTTGCGCTGGATCTCGTCGGTCCCGCCGGCGATCGAGGTCGCCGGCACCGAGAGCAGGATCTCGGCGATGGTCCCTTCCAGCGGGCTGTCGGCATCGGCCAGCATGGCGTCGGCCCCGGCAATCAGGGTGTGCACGTTCGCCGCCGCCCGGGCGACGTGACTGGACGCCAGCTTGCCCAGCGAGCCTTCCGGTCCCTGCGGCCGGCCCTGTTCCTGCGCCGCCCGGGCCCAGCGCGCGGTCCATTCGGCCGCTTTCGACAGGATCAGCAGTCGGGCGATCTCCTGGCGCACCGCCGGGTCGTCGATCCGCCCCGTGGCCCTCGCCTGCGCCAGCACCAGGTCGACCCGGCCGGCGCGCTGGGGGTACCACTTGTACGGCGCCATCGTGGTGGCAATCTCGGCCTGTTCCTCGTCGTAGATCCGGCCCTCGCCGCCGGTGCCCTGGGCCCAGGAGCGCAGGGAATCGGCGCCGCGGCGTTCGTGCATCAGCGTCGTCGTCGCCACCGCCCAGCCGTCGCCGGGCTCGCCGACCATGAACTCGGGTGCGATCTCGGCGTCGGTGAAGAACACCTGGTTGAACGACGCGTGGCCGTTCATCTGCTTGAGCGGCTGCACCTCGACGCCGGGCTGCTCCATCTCAAGGACGAAGTAGCTCAAACCCTTGTGCTTGGGCACGTCCCAGTCGGTGCGGGCGAGCAGCAGGCCGTACTGGGCGTGATGGGCGCTGGTGGTCCAGACTTTCTGACCGTTGACGAACCATCGGTTGCCCTTGAGTTCGGCCCGCGTCGTCGCCCCGGCGAGGTCGGAACCGCTGCCGGGTTCGCTGAACAGCTGACACCAGGTGTCTTCGCCGGTGAGGATGCGGCGCAGGAACTTCTGCTTGTGCAAGTCGCTGCCATGTTCGAGCAACGTCGCCGCGGCAAGCGTGCGGATCCCGGCCTTGGCCACGCCGACGGCGCCGATCCGCCGGAACTCCTCGTCGACGACCGGCAACAGCGCCGCCGGGAGGTCCCGGCCGTACCAGTCGCGCGGCCAGCCCGGCACGCCCCAGCCGCTGTCGGCCAGCTTGTTGCGCCAGTCGACCAGGCCCTGGTCCGGATCCCAGTTGGTTTCGAGCCAGGCGCGCACTTCCTTGCGGACGTCGGCTTCGGTCATTGCGGTCATCGTGCCGATCCTCCCCTCAGGCCGCCCAGCGCTGCAGCATCAGTTCGCGGTGATAGGCCGGGTCGCCGAGGAACACCTCCGAGCTTTTCGCCCGCCGGTACCAAAGGTGAGTGTCATTGTCCCAGGTGAATCCGATGCCGCCGTGCATCTGGATAGCCTCGATGGCTGTCTGCATATAGGTCTCGGCGGCGCAGGCCTTGGCCAGCGAAGCGACCGCGGGCAGCTCCGCATCGTCGGCCGCCGCCAGGGCCGCGGCCTGATAAGCGGCCGACTTGGCCAGTTCGACCGACAACAGCATTTCCGCGGCGCGATGCTTCAACGCCTGGAACGAGGCGATCGGGCGACCGAACTGCATGCGCATCATGATGTAGTCCAGGGTCGCCTCGCGCAGCTTCTCCGCCCCGCCGACCATCTCGTTGGCCAGGCAGGCGGCCGCCTGATCGAGCGTGCGGGCGAACGGTGCTGCCGCCGTGCCTGCCTCGCCGAGCAGTTCGGCATCGACGGCATTGAAGGTCAGCCGGGCCTGCTTGCGCGTCTGGTCGATGGTCTGCAGCACCTGTCGCGTCAGGCCCGGCGCCTCTCCCGGCACGGTAAACAGCGACAATCCTTCGTCACCGTGCGAACCGGGACTGCGGGCCAGGACGACGATGAGGTCCGCACTGTGGCCGTCGAGCACGAAGCTCTTGTGACCATCCAGGCGAAAGCCGCCGTCGGTCGGGGTCGCGGTCAGCTCAACCCCGGCGGCGTCCCAGCGGCCGCTGTCCTCACTGAAGGCCAGGGTGGCGACGACCTCACCGCTGGCGATGTCCGGCAGCAGCGCCCGCTTTTGGCTTTCGTCGCCGGCGTTCAGGATCGCCGTCGCCGCCAGTGCCGTGGATGCGAAGTAGGGCGCGCACAGCAGGGCTCGCCCGGTCTCCTCCAGGACGATGGCAAGCTCGACGAAGCCGAAGCCCTGGCCGCCGTAGTCTTCGGGGATCGCCACCGCGGTCAGGCCGAGGTCGCGGTTGAGCGATTGCCAGGACTCCCGCTCCCAGCCGGTCTCCGTCGCCATCAGCCGCCTGACTTCCGTCGCTGGCGACTTGTCCTCCAGGAACCGCCGCAGGACCGAGCGGAACTCCTGCTGCTCGTCGCTGAAGACGAAGGTCATCGCGCCATCCTCCCGTGTGGCGGTCTTGCCGACCGCCTGAACCAATCTGCCATTGAAGCCGCAGCGCCGGGCGAGGTCCAGTGCTGCCCGCCAGTGCGCCTGCGCAGGCATGACAGCGGCGGGATTGCTTCGCATACTCCCTGCTTGTGTCTGGCCCTGACGGAGAACCACGGTGAGCAACACCAGCGGACGGCATTTCCTTCAGATCCCGGGGCCGACCAACGTACCCGACCGGATCCTGCGGGCGATCGACAATCCGACCATCGACCATCGCGGCCCTGCCTTCGGCGACTTCTCCCGAGACCTGCTGGCCGACCTGCGCCGGGTGTTCAAGACCCGCGGCCCGGTGATCGTCTTTCCCGGCTCCGGCACCGGCGCCTGGGAGGCGGCCCTGGTCAACACCCTGTCGCCGGGTGACCAGGTGCTGATGTACGAGACCGGACAGTTCGCCACCCTGTGGCGCGACCTGGCGCTGCGCCTCGACCTGGCGCCGTTGTTCGTCGATGGCGACTGGCGCGGTCCGGTCGACCCGGACGTCATTGAGACGCGGCTGGGCGCCGATACGGCGCACCGGATCAGGGCCGTCTGCATGGTCCACAACGAGACCTCGACCGGGGTCGCCTCGGACGTGGCCGCCGTGCGCCGGGCGATCGACCGGACCGGGCATCCGACCCTGCTCGTGGTCGACACGATCTCGTCGCTGGCATCGATGGACTACCGGCATGACGAGTGGGGCGTCGACGTCACCGTCGCCGGTTCGCAGAAAGGGCTGATGCTGCCGCCGGGCCTCAGCTTCAACGCGGTCAGCGACAAGGCCCTCGCCGCGGCGGGGACGGCGCGCCTGACCCGGGCCTACTGGTCCTGGGAGGCGATGCTCGCCGCCAATGCCAGCGGCTATTTCCCCTACACGCCGGCGACCAACCTGCTCTATGGCCTGCGCGCTGCCCTGGACATGCTGCTGGCGGAAGGTCTCGACAACGTATTCGCCCGCCACGACCGGCTGGCCCTGGCGACTCGCCGCGCGGTCGAGGCCTGGGGTCTGGAGGTGCTGTGCCGCGAGCCTGCCGCCTATTCCAGCACGCTGACGGCAGTGCTGCTGCCGGAGGGGCACAGTGCAGATGCCTTCCGGCAGGTGGTGCTGGAGAAGTTCAACATGTCGCTGGGCAACGGCCTGGGCAAGGTCGCCGACAAGGTGTTCCGTATCGGTCATCTCGGCGACTTCAACGAGCTGATGCTGCTCGGCACCCTGGCCGGGGTCGAGATGGGCCTGGGGCTGGCCGGCGTGCCGCACCGCAAAGGCGGCGTCGACGCGGCGATGCAGAGCCTGCAGCAGGCGAACGCTTAAGGATTTCGCAATCGGCGGGCGGGTCTCAGACCCGCCCCTACCAACGGTTCGTGCCCTGTAAGGACGGGTCTCAGACCCGCCCGTCGGACGGTCGTCTGCGCGCGCGGGGGCAACCCTGTCTACAGCGCCGCGGCAGCGCGGGCGTGGGCCTCCAGCAGGCCGGGCAGGCGGCCGGGCTCGGTCCGGCCCCAGCCGCACTCGCTGGCGATGCCGAAGTCGTCGAGGTAGCGCCGGGCGGCGGCGATCCGGCGGTCATCGCCGGCGGCGTCACCGTGGTGGATCAGGCCGAGGTAGAGCCGGGTCTCCGGCCGTCGCCGCCAGTCGGCCAGCGGGGCGAAGTAGGCGTCGTCGTCGCGGTCCTTCGGCACGGGAATGTGCAGGAAGTCGAGTGGCCGGCCGACGGCCGCGCCGATGCGGTTCATCAGCTCGACCAGGATGGTGCCGTCCTTCGGCTGGACCAGATGCTCGTCCGCCGGCGTGCCGTAGCAGAGGTGGTAGCCCAATTCGACGCCGGCCGGCACGGCGTCGCCGAGGCGGCCGTGCATGGCCTGGATCGTCTCCTTGTAGTCGTCCGGCCGGTCGGCGAAGTAGTCCTCGTAGACCAGCACTTCCTGGCAAACGTCCCACTGGATCGCGAGTGAGCCGGCGGGGATGGCCGCGCAGATGCGTTCGAGCGCGGCGAGCAGCGAGCGTTCGTAGACCTGCATGTAGGCGTCGCGCGCCTTGGGGCTGACATAGAGCCAGCCGGTGGCCGCCGGCGTCGGCAGGCAGACCTGGAAGCGCAGGTGCGCGGGCAGGGCACCCGACTGGCGCAGGCGGTCGAACACCGCATAGGAGGCGATCGCCGCGTCGTCGTAGCCGGTGTCGAACGCGACGTCGTCCAGGTCTACGCCCTTCCTGAAGCGCAGGTCGGGGATCTCGCGCAGCAGCTTGCCGTCCCATTGCACCCAGCGCAGCGGCGGTACCGTGGGATCCACCTCCATCGCCGGGTGAGCCTTGAGCCGGGCCCGCTGAAAGAACACCCAGCGCCCCCGCTCGCCGGTCTCGCCGTCCGGGATGCGGGCGAGGCAGTCGCCCAGCGTCCCGCCCACCTGGCGAAACACCTGCTCGGCGTCGTCCAGCGGGATGCTGCCGATCAGCAGGGCGCGGTCGGTGGTGGCGGGCATAGCGGTCCTCCCTGGAGCGGGCCGTTCACGGCAGCGGTTTGGCCGGATGGCACCTTGCCGCTACGGTGGTGGCCGCCGCCATAGCCGTCAAGCGGGAGGGAGAGGGACGTGAAGCTGCTGTATTTCGATGATTTCCGTCTTGGCGTGCTGACCGCCAAGGGCGTGGTCGACGTCACGGCGGCGATCGAAGGCATCCCGCACGTCGGTCCGCACGACCTGATGAACGGGCTGATCGCGCGCTTTGACGACTACCGTACCGGTCTCGAGGCCGCGGCGGCCGGCGGTGCGCCGATCCCGCTCGGCGAGGTGCGCATCCGCCCGCCATTGCCGCGGCCGGGCAACATCGACTGCATGGCAGTGAACTACATGGAGGACGGCACCTTAAGCGAGCCGGCGCCGATCAACGCCTTCCAGAAGGCCGCCAACGCCATCATCGGCGACGGCGACACCATGGTACTGCCCGATGCGCCGGCGACCGTGTTCGAGGGCGAGGCTGAGCTGGCCGTGGTGATCGGCAAGCGAGCAAGCGGCGTTTCCGAAGCGGAGGCCATGGACCATGTGTTCGGCTACATGAACTTCATCGACGGTTCCGCCCGCGGGCTGCCGCCAGAGCGCAACGTGTTCTTCCAGGCGAAATCGCGCGACAGCTTTGCGCCGATCGGCCCGTTCCTGGTCACCGCCGATGAGGTGCCCGAGCCGCAGCGGCTGCAGGTCCGCCTGTGGAACAACGGCGCGTTGATGCAGGACTTCAACACCGACGACATGGCGCACTCGATCGCGCACTGCATCGCCTGGATCAGTTCGATCCACACCCTGGAGCCGGGCGATATCGTCGCCACCGGCACCAACCACGGCGGCCTCAACCCGTTCCAGGACGGCGACCGGATCGAACTGGAGATCGACGGGCTGGGCCGCCTGCATGTCGACGTCCGCGACGATCTGAAACGAAGCTGGGCCCGCGAAACCCGCCGGCAGCGGCAGGCGCAGGGCTTCGACACGCCGACGCCGCAGGTCGGCGGCAAATACGCGAGCTGAGGGCGACCGCACAGCGCGGCGTTTCGCGGGCGGGTCTCAGACCCGCCCTTCGGCCATCACGCCGGGGCGAAGACGTCCTCGTGTTTTTCCTGGAACGCTTCCGCGGTGGCGGCCAGGTCGATGGGCCGGCGAAAGGCCTCGTCGCTCTGCAGCACCGGCAGCACATGGTCGGCAAAGCGGCGCATGTTCATTTCCGCCTGCGCGTGCGGCATGCCGCCAAAGCCGAACTCCGTCACCAGGTGGTCGACGCCGGTCAGGCGGCGCAGCTCGGCGATCTGCTCAAGGCAGTCGTCCGGGGTGCCGACAATCTGGATCGAGACGTAGAAGTCTGTCGCCTTCTGGCGGAACTCGGGATCGCGCATCTTGGCGTAGGTCTTGGCCATCTTGCCGTAGGATTCGTAGCCTTTCACCGAGGCCAGGTGGCCGTCGGAGAAATGGTAGTGGTCGTCGATCGAATCCCACTTGGCGCCGAGATATCGCACGCCGATCTCCTGCGCCTCCTGGCGGCTGTCGAAGCAGGCGACGTTGGTCAGCACGATCGGCGGGCGCATCTGGTGGCCGACGCTCTCGGTGATGTCGCGGAAACGGTAGATGTCCTGCGCCGCCTTCTGCCATTCGTTCTGCATGATCACCAGCATGCCGAAGCCCATCCTGGCCATGATTTCGGCCGACTCCGGGCTCACCGACGAGGCGTAGAAGCGCCGTTCGGGATGCGAGACCGGCCGCGGCCGGATCGCCGTGCGGGGGATCTGGTAGTGGGTGCCGTCGTGCTCGAAGGTCTCGTTGGCAAGTGCCTTGACGACGATCTCCGCGGCCTCGACGAAGCGCGGCCGGGCCTCGTCCATGGGGATGCGGAAACCTTCATACTCGACACTGGCAGCGCCGCGACCGAAGCCGAAGATGCAGCGGCCGCCGCACATGATGTCGAGCAGGGCGATCTGCTCGGCCACCCGTACGGGGTCGTGCCACGGCAGGACGATGACCGCGGTACCCAGGGTGATGCGTCGGGTGCGACCGGCGTAGTAGGCCAGCAGCTGGGTCGGGGCCGGCGACATGGCATAGCCGGTGAAGTGGTGCTCCAGGGCCCAAAGCGAATCAAAGCCCAGCGGCTCGGCCAGATCGCCCATGGCCATGTGCTCGCCCACCACCTCGGCGTCGGGGCGGCCTTCCTTGGTCAGCATGTTCAACGCGGTACCGACTTTCATGGCGTGCCTCCCTTGGGCTTTGCGCGACGCCGTTCCGTCGCATCCTCCTGGGCGATAGTCTGAGCGAGTCGGGACCGGGCCGCAACGGGGCGGCCGGACCGGCGCCCAGGATCAGCGCGCGCCGTGCCGGCAGCGTGCTAGCTCTCCGAGCCCTCGCGCTCGAGGGCGGCGAGCAGGCGTGGCGGTGACATCGGCAGCTCGTCCATGCGCCGGTCGACGGCGTCGGCGATGGCGTTGGCGATCGCTGCGGTGGTCGGAAAGATGTTGACCTCGCCGACGCCCTTGACCCCGAACGGGTGGTTCGGGTTCGGCACCTCGACGATCACCGGCTCGATGTAGGGCAGGTCGGACGCCACGGGCATGCGGTAGTCGAGGAAGCCCGGGTTCTCCAGCCGGCCGTTCTCGTCATAGATGTACTCTTCGTTGAGCGCCCAGCCGATACCCTGGACCACGCCGCCCTGCATCTGGCCTTCGACATAGCCGCGATGGATCGCCCGGCCGGCGTCCTGCGCGACGACGAAGCGCAGGATCGTCACCTTGCCGGTCTCGGGATCGACCTCGACATCGCAGAACTGGGTCGAGAAGCCCGGCGCCTGGCCGACCGCATTCAGCGCGTGGGCGGCGCCGATCGGCCCGCCGGTGGCGCCTGCCTTGGCGGCGATCTCCTTCAGCGACAGCGGTTCGAAATCGCCGACGTTGCTGCTGGACGGCCGGGCATAGCCGTCCTCCCACTCGACGCCCTCTGGATCGACCCCCCAGATCTGCGCCGCCCGGTGGCGCAGCTCGACGATCACGTCCTGGCAGGCGTTAACGACAGCCATGCCGCTGGCATAGGTCACGCGCGAGCCACCCGTCAGGTGGGTGTAGCCGACCGATGTGGTGTCGTTGACCGTGGCGCGGACCTGCTCGTAAGGGATGCCCAGGGTTTCCGCCGCCATCATCGCCATCGAGGCGCGCGAGCCGCCAATGTCGGGGCTGCCGGTGGCGACCACCGCGGTGCCGTCGAGGTTGATGTAAACGGTGGCGCCGGATTCGCCGCCGGCATTGAACCAATAGCCGGAGGCGACGCCGCGGCCCTGGTTCGGCCCCAACGGCGTGCGGTAGCCCGGATGCTCCATGATCGCCTGCACCGTCTCGCTATAGCCTTCGTGGCTCATAGCGTTGCCGGCGACCATCGGCGTGCCGGTATGGGTGGCGTTCTGTGCCCGCAGCGCCAGCGGCTCGATGCCGAGCTCCTTGGCCAGGATGTCGAGGGTGCTCTCGACGGCGAAGGCGGCGATGGGCGAGCCCGGTGCGCGATAGGCGGCCACCTTGGGCCGGTTCGAGACCACGTCGTAGCCGACCGTCGTCTGGTTGGGAATGGCATAGGGCGCGAAGGCGCACAGGCAGCCGTTCATCACCGGGGCGCCGGGGAAGGCACCGGCCTGGTACTTGAAGATGCCCTCAGCCGCGGTCAGGGTGCCGTCCTTTCGTGCGCCAAGCTTTACCTGCATGGCCGAGCCGGAAGTCGGCCCGCTGGCCTTGAACACCTCGCTGCGCGTCATCGTCATCCGCACCGGATGGCCCGACTTGCGTGACAGGACCATGGCGACGGGCTCGAGGTAGACCACCGTCTTGCCGCCAAAGCCGCCGCCGATCTCGGCCGGGTTGACCTTGAGGTCGCTCAACTGCATGCCGATCAACTTGGCGGTGAGCTGGCGGATGACGAAATGGCCCTGCGACGAGGTCCACAGCTCGCCCTGGCCGTCGGCGTCGCACCGCGCCAGGCAGGCGTGCGGTTCCAGGTAGCCCTGATGCACCGCCGCGGTGCGGAACTCCTTCTCGACGATCACATCGGCCTCGGCGAAGCCCGCCTCCAGATCGCCGATGGTGAAGACGTGCTGTTTGGCGACATTGGATGGCTTCGTCGGCGCCGGTTCCACGCCGAGCGTGATCATGTCCTCGAACAGCAGCGGCGCGTCGTCGGCCATCGCCGCTTCGACGTCGATCACGTGCGGCAGCACCTCGTAGTCGACCTCGATCAGCTTCAGCGCCCGGGCTGCCGTGGCCGCATCCGTCGCCGCCACGGCGGCCACGGCATGGCCTTCGTAGAGGGCCTTCTCGCGCGCCATGATGTTGCGAGTGATGTGCCAGAAGTTGTTCTGCACCCGCGGCGGTCCGAAATAGGCGAATGCCTGCTCGGGGAAGTCGGCCGCGGTGGCCACGGCCTTGACGCCGGGCAGGGCCTCGGCGGCCGAGGTGTCGATCGAACGGATGCGGGCATGGGCATGCGGGCTGCGGAGGATGCGGCCGTGCAGGGCGCCGGGCAGGCTGTAGTCGGCACCGAACTTGGCGGTACCCGTGACCTTGGGCACACCGTCCGGACGGACGGGCTGGCCACCGACAATCTTGTACTGACGCATCTCTGCCATGACGCTTCCTCGCTCCCTCGCCGGCCGTCTTCACCGCGGCCGGCGTGATCTTAGCGCAGGCCGTACGGAGGTCGAAATCGCGGCGCGGGTCAACGGAACGCGGCGATTTCAACCACACCCGCGTCGGCATTGGCACTGCCGAAAGCAGCCGGCTTGCCATCGCAGGCGGGCGGCCTAGCATAGGCGCCAAACCGAAGGATCCGGATGTGCGAGCCACGACGACACGACCTCATCCCGCCGTCACGCCGGTTGCTGTCATGGCACGGGACGTGACGTGAACTACCAGGCCTTGCTGGCAAACGGCACGGACGACCCGGTGATAACCGGCCTGGTCGGGGTCGGCGAGTTCGGGCTGACGCTGCTGGCGCAGAGCCGGCACATCGATGCGCTGTCGTTGCGGGTGTTGTGCGACCAGGCGCCGGATCGCGTGCGTCGGGCTGCGATCGAACTGGGCTGGCCGGAGGATCAGGTTATCTTCGCGGCAGCACGGGCAGCGGCGTTGGCCGCGATCGAACGCGGCGCGCTTGTGGTAACCGATGACTGGGCCGTCGCCGCCGACCTGCCGCTCGACGTGCTTGTCGAGGCGACCGGCGATGCCGAAACCGGTGCGCGCAGCGCCAGCAGCGCGATCTGCAACGGCATGCACGTGGTCCTGGTGACCAAGGAGACCGATGCGGTCATTGGCCCGCTGCTATCGGCGCGAGCGCGTGCCGCCGGCCGGGTGCTGGCGCAGGTCGACGGCGATCAGCCGAGCCTGACCATGGGCCTGGTCTCATGGGCGCGCGCCCTGGGGCTGGAGGTGAGCTGTGCCGGCAAGGCCAGCGAATACGATTTCGTGCTCGACATGTCGGCCGGGCAGATCACGGCCGACGGCACGACGGTCAAGATCGGCGATGCCGGGAACCTGTGGGCTGGATCGGCGTCGGCGCTGACCGCCCGGATCGCGGATCGGGCCGCCGCCTGCGTGGCGCTGGCGCAGCGCACGACGCCGGACTATTGCGAGATGTGCCTGGTCGCCAACGGCACCGGGCTGAAGCCGGACGTGCCCGAGATGCATGCGGCGATCGCCCGCACGGTGGAGCTGCCCGACCTGTTGCGCCCGCGCGAAGCCGGCGGCGTTCTGGGCGGCCATCACCGCCTCGACGTGTTCAACTGCCTGCGCCGCCCCGACGAGATCAGTTTTGCCGGCGGGGTGTTCGTGGTCGCGGCCCTGCCGGACCGCAAGACCGGCGCGCTGCTCGCCGAGAAGGGCATCCCGGTGAGCGACGACCGGGACTATGCTCTGATCTACAACCCGACCCACCTGCTGGGCGTCGAGGCGCCGATGTCGATCCTCTCGGCCGCGCGGCTGCAGCGATCGACCGGCAGCGACGACGTGCAGTGCGTGTGCGACGTGGTCGGCCAGGCGACCCGTGACCTGCCGGCCGGGACCACCCTGAACGAGGGCAAGCGTCACCGGATCGACGGCATCGAGGCCCGGCTGGTCGACTATTCAGCCACCGGTCCGGGTCGGCCGGTGCCGCTGTTCATGGTCGCCGGGCGCAGGCTGACGCGCGACGTCGCCGCCGGGGAACTGCTGTCCTATGACGCGTTCGCAGCACCGGCGGAGTCGACCCTGTGGCAGCTGCGGGCGGAGCAGGACGCGGCATTCGCGATCTGACCCTGCCCGGCACGCACCGCACGCCCGCTCAGTACAGCGAGATCTCCGTCTCCTGACCGGTGATGAACTCGAGCAGCGCCGGCACGCCCTGCTCGGTCTGCTCGATGCCGCGGCGGATCGCCGGGATGATCTCCTCGGGCGCCGTGACCCGCTCGCCATAGCCGCCGAACGCACGGGCCATGGCGGCGTAGTCGCCGGAGATGTCGGTCGAGCGGTACTTCTCGGTCGAGACCGGCATGACCTTCAGCTCGATCGCCATGGAGAAGTTGTTCAGCAGGATCGACAGGATCGGGATGCGCTCGCGCACCGCCGTCTCGAAGTCCATGCCGGTGAAGCCGATGGCGGCATCGCCCCAGACATTGATGCAGAGCTTGTCCGGACAGGCGAGCTTGGCGCCCATGGCCAGGCCGAGGCCGTAGCCCAGCTGGGTCGTCTTGCCCCAGCCGAGATAGCTCAACGGCGTCGTTGCCTGCCAGAATGGTGACAGCTGGTCGCGCGGCGAGCCGGCGTCGTGGGTGATGATGGTGTTGGCCCGGTCGACCGTGTGCTGCAGGTCCCACAACACCCGGTACGGCGACAACGGGGTGTCGTCCGAGGTCAGCTTGGGCCGCCATTCGGCCAGCCAGTCCTCGCGCACGGCGGCGATCTCCTGGGCCACAGGTGCGGCATCGCGTGGCCCGTCGAGCCCGGCCTCGAGGGCGGCAATGACGGCGTCGAGGGTCAGGGCGGCATCACCGACGAGGCCAAGCGCAATCGGCACGTCCTTGTTCAGGTCCATGGCATCGAGGGTGGCGTGGATCACCGTCTTGCCCTTGGGCATGGCGACACCGAAGCTGGTCTCGGTGAAACTGCAGCCGATGCCGAAGATCAGGTCGCTGGCGTGCAGGAACTGATGCACCGGCTTGGGCACCGCACGGCCGCCGGATCCGAGCGCCAGCGGATGGTCCTCGGGGAAGGCGCTCTTGCCCTGCAGGCTGGTGCACACCGGGGCGGCGAGCAGTTCGGCCAGGCGCTGCAGCTGCGGCCAGGCCTGCGCATAGTGCACGCCCTGGCCGGCGTAGATCACTGGGCGTTCGGCCACCAGCAGCCTCTCGGCCGCCCGTGCCACGTCCGCCGGGTCGGGGCCGGAGCGGGTCGCCGGCACCGGCTCGTAGACAAGCTCGCCCGGCAATTCCTCCTGCATGGCGTCGGTTGGGATCTCGACGAGCACCGGGCCGCCGCGGCCGTTGCGCAGGCGGCTGAAGGCGCGGCGCATGATGTTCGAAAGTTCCGCCGCCGAGGTAACCGGTTCGGCCGATTTGGTCACCGGCGCCATGGCACTGGTCGAATTGAAGTTGGGATGGATGTGGGCGAGGCGACGGGCATAGCCCATCGGCAGCACCAGGATCGGCACCGACTCGCCGTAGGCCTGGGCGACCCCGCCGAAGGCGTTCTCCGCCCCCGGTCCGTGCTGCATCGCGAACACGCCGACCTTGCGGCCCGAGCTGAGGCGCGAGATCGCGTCGGCCATGTGCAGGCCAACCCGCTCCTGGCGTACGATGACCGGGCGGATGTCCCAGCGCGCGGCGTACTCCAGGACGTGGTTGACGGGATAGCCGATGATGACGTCGACGCCTTCGCGCTTCAGGATCTCGGCCACCGCTTCGACGGTCTTCATGCGTCCCTCCCGCTTTGTGACCTCATGCTAGCGCGGTCGGAAGCCGAGGCAAAACAGGGGCGCGGCTCAGGGTGCGGGCGAGGTCCGGGCCGCCGGTGAACGCCTGAACAGCGCCCCCAGCCAGCGGCAGACGACATAGAACACCGGGGTGAACAGCAGTCCGAACAGCGTCACCCCCAACATCCCTGAGAACACCGCCGTGCCCAGGGCCTGGCGCATCTCTGCGCCGGCGCCGCTGGCGATCACGAGCGGGACGACACCGAGGATGAAGGCGAACGAGGTCATCAGGATCGGCCGCAGGCGGGTGCGTGCCGCCTGCACTGCGGCCTGCTGCCGACTGAGGCCTTCGTCCTCGCCCTGCCGGGCGAACTCGACGATGAGGATGGCGTTCTTGGCCGCAAGACCGACCAGTACGACCAAGCCGATCTGCGTGAGGATGTTGTTGTCCATGCCACGCAGCAAGACGCCGGTGATCGCCGCGAGCAGGCACATCGGTACGATCAACACGACCGCCAGCGGCAGCAGCACGCTCTCGTATTGGGCTGCCAGCAACAGGAAGACGAACACTACGGCCAACGTGAAGGCGATGATCGCGGTGTTGCCGGCGAGCTTCTCCTGCAGTGCCAGCTCGGTCCACTCGAAAGCGAAGCCGTCGGGCAGCACCTGCGCGGCGACCTGCTCGACGGCGGTGATCGCCTGGCCGGTGGAGAACCCGGGCAGATTGAAGCCCTGCAGTTCGGCGGCCGGATAGAGGTTGTAGCGGGCCACGCGATGGGCGCCGGTCACGTCGTGGAAGGTGGCGACGGAGCCGATCGGCACCATCTCGCCGGACGAGGAGCGGGTCTTCAGGTTGGCGATGTCGCGCGGGTCGTCGCGGAAGTCGCCGTCGGCCTGCGCCGTCACCCGGAAGGTGCGGCCGAGGAAGTTGAAGTCGTTGACGAAGGCCGAGCCGAGATAGACTTCCAGCGCCTCGAACACCCGCTGTGGCGGCACCCCCAGCATGTCGGCCTTGACCCGATCGATGTCGGCGAAGATCTGCGGTGTGCCGGTGTTGAACAGGGTGAAGGCCTGAGCGATGCCGGGCACCGCATTGGCACCGGCGACCATGTTGCCGGTCACTTCCTCAAGCGCCTCGAGGCCGCGGGCGCGGCGGTCCTGGACATAGAGCTTGAAGCCGCCGCCGGTGCCGATGCCGCGCACCGGCGGCGGGGCGATGACGAACACCACGGCATCCTTGATCTGGAACAGGCTGGCCTGCACCTGCTGCAGGATCTGCGGTGCGGTCAGCGTCGGGTCGCCACGCTCGGCATGCGGCTTCATGGTGAAGAAGATGGCGCCGGCATTTGAGGCGTTGGTGAAGGTGGCGCCGTCGAAGCCGGCAAAACCGACGGTGCTGTTGACAGCCGGATGCTGACGGATGATCTCGCCGGCACGCCTGACGACCGCATCGGTCCTGGCCAGCGAGGCGCCTGGCGGCAACTGGACGACGGTGATCAGATAGCCCTGATCCTGGTCCGGGATGAAGCCGGTCGGCGTCCGCTCGAACTGGTATGCCGTCAGCCCGATCAGCCCGGCATAGGCCACGAGGGCGATCACCGAGTAGCGGACGATCCGTGCCGTCATGGCGCCGTAGCCGGCCGACATCCAGTCAAAGGCGCGGTTGAAGCCTCGGGCGAAGGCGCGGAAGGGGGCGCCGATCAGGCTTCGCTTCTGCTCCTCACCATGTGGCTTCATCAAAACGGCGCACAGTGCGGGCGACAACGTCAGCGAGACCAGCAACGAGATCATCGTCGCGGCGGCGATGGTGACAGCGAACTGCTGATAGAAGGCGCCGGAAATCCCGGCGATGAAGGCGGCGGGAATGAACACCGCCGCCAGCACCAGGGACATGGCGACGAGCGCGCTGCCGACTTCATCCATGGTCTTGTGCGCCGCCTCGCGCGGGCTCAACCCCTGGCGCAGGTAGCGTTCGACGTTCTCGACCACGACGATGGCGTCATCGACGACGATACCGATGGCCAGAACCAGGCCGAACAGCGACAGGTTGTTGAGCGAGAAGCCGAACGCTGCCATCACCGCGAAGGTGCCGACCAGCGAGACCGGGATGGCAAGGATGGGAATGATCGAGGCCCGCCAGGTCTGCAGGAACAGCAGGATCACAAGGATCACCAGGAACACGGCCTCGAAGATGGTCTTGTAGACCTCGGTGATCGAGTCGCGGATGAACTCCGTCGGGTTGTAGACGATCTGGAAGCCGACGCCGTCCGGAAACTCGGCCGACAGTTCCTCCATCGTGGCGATCAAGTTGTCCGCCGTTGCCAGTGCGTTCGAGCCGGGGCGCTGGAAGATCAGGATCGGCAGCGCCGGGCGGCCATCCAGGTAGCCGATGGTCGAATAGTCCAGCGCGCCCAGTTCCACGCGGCCGATGTCGGCGATCCGCGTGGTCCGGCCGTCGGGATCGGTCTTGACGACAATGCGCTCGAAGGCGTCGGGATCGACCAGCCGGCCCAGCGTTCGCACGTTCAGTTCGTAGGCGCCGGGTTGCGGCACCGGCTGCTGGTTCAGCACCCCGGACGCGACCTGCAGGTTGTTCTCGCGCAGGGCATCGACGACTTCGCCGGCGGTCAGGCCGCGGGCGGCGACCCGGTCGGGGTCCAGCCAGACCCGCATGGAGAACTCGCGTTCGGCAAAGATCTGCGCCTGGCCGACGCCTTCGATGCGCGCCAGCCGGTCGAGGATCTGGGTCTTGGCATAGTTGGACAGATAGAGATTGTCGCGCGTGCCGTCGGGCGACAGCACGTGGATCACCATCATCAGGTCGGGCGAGTTCTTGCGCGTGGTGATGCCAAGGCGCCGCACCGGCTCTGGCAGGCGCGGCTCGGCGATGGCCACCCGGTTCTGCACCAGCACCTGGGCCTCATCCAGGTCAGTGCCGAGAGCGAAGGTGATGGTCAGGGTCAGCCGGCCGTCACCGGTTGCCTGCGAGAGCATGTAGAGCATGCCCTCGACACCGTTGATCTCCTGCTCGATGGGGGTCGCCACGGTATCGGAGATCACCGCCGCCGAGGCACCGGGATAGCTCGCCGTGACCTGGATGGTCGGCGGCGCGACTTCCGGGTACTGGGCGACCGGCAGGCCGAGAAAGGCGATGGCGCCGATCAGGGTGACCAGGATCGAGACGACCGAGGCAAAGATCGGGCGGTCGATGAAGAAGTGGGAGAGCCGCATCGCCGACCCTCAGCCGCCGTCGCGGGCGGCGAGGAGGTCCTCGATCGCGACCTGTTGCGGGACCACCTTGCGGCCTGGCCGCGCCCGCTGCACGCCGCGGACGATGACGTTGTCGCCCGCATCGAGGCCGCTGCGGATGACCCGCAGGCCGTCGATCACGGGACCCAGGACCACGGGCCTGACGGCGACGGTCCCGTCGCCGTCGACGGTGAGGACGATCTTGCGTGACTGATCGGACAGGATCGCTTCGTCCGGCAGCAGGACGGCGGTGTAGGCGCCCGAGCCGATCAGGCGCATGCGGCCGAACAGCCCAGGCGTGAGCACCAGGTCTGGGTTGTCGAAGATGGCGCGGCCGCGGATGGTGCCCGAGCCGGGATCGAAGGCGTTGTCGACGAAGTCCATCTGTCCCTGGCGATCCCAACCGCTCTCGTCGATCAGGCGCACGAAGACCGGGTTGGCGGCGTCGCGCGAGGACGGCCGGTCACCGGTGCGCGACAGCCGCGCGTACTTCAGATAGTCGGCTTCGGAGGCATCGAAGACGAAGTAGATCGGGTCCAGCGAGACGATGGTCGCCAGCGTTGCGGTCTGGGTCGAACCGCCGGAAATCAGGTTGCCCACGTCGACCCGCCGGTCGGAGATGCGTCCGGTGATTGGCGAGGTGATGCGGGTGAACTCCAGCTCCAGCGCCGCTTCGCGCTCGGCGGCGATGGCCCCGGCAAGCTCGGCTTCGGCGGTCAGCTTGTCCGCACGGCGGTTCTCGACCCGCTCACGGCTGCCCGCTGAACTCTGCAGCAGCCGCTCCGCCCGCCTCAGCGACAGGTCGGCCAGTTCAACTTCAGCCTCGGCCCGGGCGACCTCGGCCCTTGCCCCGGCAAGGGCCGCTTCGAACGGCCTTGGGTCGATGGAGAACAGCAGGTCGCCCTTGTTGACGGTCTGGCCGTCGCGGAAATGCACGTCCCGTAGATAGCCCGACACCCGGGCGCGGACATCGACATATTCGATGGCTTCGAACCGGCCGGTGTAGAAGTCCCACTCGGTGACCTCCTTGACCACCGGACGGGCAACGTCGACGGGCAGTGCGGGCGGCGCGGCGGCGGCACTGTCCGACGCCGGTTGATCGCAGGCGGCGAGCAGGCTCAACGACACGACGGCAATGGCGCATGACCGGCGCGGGCTGCTTATTGGCATGGCAGACGAGATCCTCATGACGAACGGCACCCCACCCCGGCCGGGACTATGCCCGATCACCCGGGGGACAAAATGACAAAGTAACTAGGGCTATTGCCGCCGTCTGCCAGTGCTAGACCTAAGCCGCGGTCTCCACCTTCCACTTGTGGATGAAGCGCTCGACATAGGCATCGCCGCTGTCGGCCAGGGTCGCGGCGGGGCCGTTCCAGACCACCTGGCCGTTGCGCAGGACGGCGATGGTGTCGGCGATGCGCATGGCGGTGGTGATGTCGCTGGAGATCGAGATCGCCGTGGCGCCCAACTCACGCACGTTGCGCACGACCAGGTTGGCGATCACCCGGCTGAGGATCGGATCGAGCCCCGCCGTCGGCTCGTCGAGCAGGATGATCTCGGGCCGGGCGGCAATGGCCCGGGCGATGCCGACGCGTTTCTGCATCCCGCCGGAGAGCTCGGCCGGCAGCAGCTCCCCGGTCTCGGCCGACAGACCGACCGCCTCCAGCGTCCGCAACGCGGTCGCGCGCGCCTCGTCGCGGCCGAGGCGGCGATCCTGCAGCAGGCGGAAGGCGACGTTGCGCCAGACCTTGAGCGAGTCGAACAGCGCGGCCTGCTGAAACAGCATGCCGAAGCGGCCGAGCAGCGCATCGCGCTCGGACCCGCCAAGGCGGGTTGTCTCCTCGCCGTCGATGCGGATGCTGCCGGCATCCGGGCGCACCAGGCCGATCACGCATTTCAAGGTCAGGGTCTTGCCGCTGCCGGATTCGCCCAGCAGGACCAGCGACTCGCCAGCGGCGACGGTCAGGTCGATGCCGTCGAGCACGACCTCGCGGCCGAACGACTTGGTCAGGCCGCGAACCTCGATCTTCGGCGTGGCGGCAGTCATGGCGAGATCTTGCCGGCAGGCGTCATTGTCACCAGGCGTCTCAGTTCGGCAGCCGGTAGCGACTGTCCCCATCGAGCGGACCATCGCAGGCGATCCGGCCGCCGTCTGCCATGTGGATGAGGTGGGCGAGCACCGAGCGGCCGGCCGCCTTGTGCAGCTGTTCGGGCACGTCGGCATACATCACCTTGACCATCTCCGGGATCAGCTTCGGCCCGTCACGCAGGCAGGCGATGATCTGGTCCTCGCGGGCGTGCCGGTGGGCAATGAGGGCCCGGACAAAGTCCTGCGGCCGCTCGATCGCCGGGCCGTGGGTGGGCCAGTAGCGAGCGTCTGTGCGCGCCAGCAGCTTCTCCAGCGACGCCATGTAGCGGGCCATGTCGCCGTCGGGCGGTGAGACGACGGTGGTCGACCAACCCATGACATGGTCGCCGGAGAACAGGGTGTTCTCTTCCCTCAGGTGGAAGCAGGTGTGGTTGGAGGTGTGGCCGGGGGTATAGACGGCCTCCAGCGTCCAGCCTTCGCCCGCCAGCACATCGCCATCGGCCATCTGATGGTCGGGATGGTAGTCGCGGTCGGCGCCTTCCTCGACATGATCGCCGGCCGGCCCGCGGCCGGCCCCGTGCGGGCCGCAACCCCAGATCGGCGCCCCGGTCTTTGCCTGCAGCGGCCGGGCCAGAGGCGAATGGTCTCGGTGGGTATGGGTGACGACGATGTGGCTGACGGTCTCGCCGTCGATGGCGGCCAGGAGTGCCTGAAGATGAGCCTCATCATCCGGGCCGGGGTCGATCACCGCCACCGAACCGCGACCGACGATGTAGGTGCCGGTGCCGTGCAGGGTGAAGGCGCTGGGATTGTGCGCGATCACCCTGCGGATCAGCGGCGACACCTGGTCGGCGCGGCCATACTCGAAGGCAACCTCGCGATTGAACGGGATCTGCGCCATCGTCGCCTCTGTGCTGCGGTCGGGGCCGTCGGCAGAATTGCCGAAGAGCGGTTGGCGATCAAGGCAACAGGATCGGATCCCGCGCCCGCGTCTCCGGGAAACTCTCTACGCCCCGGTTGGCGGCCTCAGCCGGTTGGAGACGATGCCCAGGCTTCAGACCTGTCGACCCAAACCACATAGAGCGCCGCGGCCAGCCCCAGAGCCGCCGACAGCAACATCATGCCGAGCAGTCCGTAGGCCGCGTTCTCCGCCGTGAGAATTGCGCCGGTGACGGCGGAGGTCGCAGCACCGCCCGCGACGGTGAGCGCGCCGGACAGGCCAGAGGCGCTTCCCGCCAGCCTGGGCCGTACCGACATGGCGCCGGACGTGCTGCTGGGCATGGTGATGCCGTTGCCGATGCCGTAGCAGATGCAGGCACCGAACAGCGTGACCTCGTGCACGATCCCAGCCGACAGGATCAGGAGGCCCAGGATCATGCCGGCGCAGGCGACAGCGCGACCGGCGATCATCATGGTGGTGAGCGCATGCTGCGCGGAAAGCCGGCCGGCGAGGAAACTGCCAAAGATGAAGCCGACCGTGATGCTGCCGATGTAGACGCCCAACCTTGCGGGCGAAATGTCGAACATGACGGCGGCGACCAGGGGTGCACCGGCCAGGAAGGCATAGAAGCCGCCCGCCGAGAAGGTCAGGCAGAGCGTGTAGCCCCAAAAGCGGCGGGAACGAAACAACTCCGGATAGGTACGGAACTGCTGCATCAGCGTTTCTGACGGGGTCCTGTTGGTCTCGCGCAAGTCGACCCAACAGAGAGCGAACACCGCGAGGCCGAGGCCCAGAAAGGCCCAGAACGTCGCGCGCCAGCCGAACAGCTCATCCAATGCGCCGCCGAACATCGGTGCCAGCATGGGGGCCAGCGCCCACGCCATGGCGATATAGCCCATCAGACTGGCGGCATGTTGCGCACCGGACGAATCCCGGATGACGGCGCGTGACACCGCGTAGCCGGCGATGATCGCAGCCTGCAGCATCCGAAACGCCAGAAACGTCGCGACATCGGTGGCCAACAGGCAACCGAGTGACGCCAGGCAGAAGATGACCAACCCTGCCAGGATCACCGGCCTCCGGCCGAAGCGATCGGACAAAGGTCCCATGATCAGCTGCAGGACCGCCGTCATGGCGGCGTAGCCGGCAATGGACAGGCTTACGAGGGCGTAGCTGGCCTCGAACTCCGCCGCGATGTTCGCGAGCGAGGGCAGGAACATGTTCAGCGATGCGACCGAAAGCCCGCTTAGCACGATGAGCGTGGCAAGCTTCGGCGGGGTGACAGTGGCTTGGTGCATTTGATCCCTGCAGTTCGGCCGTGACGGTTGTGGTGATCGAACGAGGGCAAAAAAAAGCCCCCGATCGGATCGGAGGCGCATGGGGTCCCGGTTTGGGCTCCGTTACCGGTCCAAGCGCCTTTCTCCTACGACGATGGCAATGGCGATGGTCATGTCGGGCGGCTCCCAAACGTTCGGGCCGCACACTAGGTGCGGCATTTCCTGACGTCAACGGTTTCGCGGCGGCACAGGTCCATCCGTTGTCGGTACATAGCAGACCGCACGCAAGCATATGCAGCCGTGTCGCCCGGCATGGTGACGGGATCCGTCCAGTCAGTGTTCGCAGGTTGATCAACTATTTGTTCTCGATTTGTTCCCATATCCATCGTACACTGTGGCAATCATGCAGCTCTTGCTCGCCCTCGACGATCGAACAGGTACGCTGGCCGAGATCCATCGACGGCTGCAGCGGCGCTTCGGGCCGCAGGGCCCGTTTCATCTGCTCGATCCGGTCAGCCAACTGGTCATGGGCCTGGTCGGCGGGCGGACGCATGCCAAGATCTCAAGGTCGGCCTTTGAGGCGCTGCTTCGGCGCTTCGGTGGGTGGGAGGCGGTGCGGGACGCCCCGGTCGGCGAAATCGAAACGATCATCGCGGCCGTCACCTACGCCGACGCCAAGGCGCGGCGGCTCAAGGCGGCGCTCGAGGCCATCACGCGGGCGCACGGCCGGCTGACGCTCGACAACCTTGAGCGTCTCACTGTTGCGGCGGCGATTGACTGGCTCGAACGCCTGCCGGGCGTCGGCCGGAAGGTCGCTGCCGCAACGCTGAACTTCAGCAGCTTGCGCAAGCCGGCACTGGTGGTCGACACCCACCACTTGCGGGTCCTCCGCAGCCTGGCGCTCGTAGGCCCGAAAGCCGACTTCCGGCACGCCTACGACGCCATGATGGCCTTGCTGCCGTCCGACTGGTCCGCCACGGACCTCGATGAACACCACCAGCTTATGAAAAGGCTCGGCCAGACGTTCTGCCGGCCGGCGGTCCCATGCTGCCGCCACTGCCCGTTGCGCGATCTCTGCCCAACCGCCACGGCCGACCGCGACCGACGGCGAACGGGCCAAGATCGATCACCTGATGTCCTCGGACATGAGGCGCGCGCGCACGTGGCGTAGTGTGCCCGCAATTCGCGGCTACGGGGTCCTGAAAAGAAAGATCGGGCTGCTCCAGGCCTGGAAGCCGTCTTCCGTCGTCACGCAGACCCAGAGCGGGTTGTCCCCTTCCGGCCGCAGGGGGATCTCGACCTGGTCGGACAGCTTATAGCAGTCGTTCTGCTCGGGCAGGCGGAACACCGTCATCCGCCGTCGCAGACCGCCGGCGTCGTGCACGGTGTCGCCATAGCCGATCTCACTCAGGGGCCGGCGTTCGCGCACCCGGTTACAGGCGATGTCGATGGCGGCGCTATGAATGTCAACAGGGAACTCGACTGGCCGTACACGACACAGGACTTGTCTGCGGCCATCGTGGTCATGCCGCACATGTATGGCCGCCTCAACGAACTCGGCCTGTTTCCGGGCGAGTCGGTATCGACGACGTTGGTCGAGGTCGCAATCGAAGATCGCGTCCTGAACCTGCTGCCAACGCACGAGCGCGGTGAGGACCCGACGTTGGGCGCAAGTGCCGAAGGCCAGTCGATCTTCCTCAAGCTGCCGCACATTCCGCTCAAGAACACGCTCAAGCCGGAGGGCCCGCAGGACAAGGTCACCTGGGTGAACGGCCAGCGGCAGCGCGTCGGTATCGAGCAGGCGACAGCAAAGAAGCTGCGCACGCATCGGAACAAGCACGCCGTTACGCTGGGGCACCTGCGCATGGGCGCGCTCAAAGATGTGATCATCGATGGCGGCGGCGTGACGCTCTACGACCTCTTCACCGTCTTCGGCGCGACCAAGAAGATCGTCACCTTCGATCTCAGCGACCCGGCCACCGTCATGCGTGAGAAGTGCTACGAGCTGAAGCGACACATGGAAGAGAACCTGCTTGGAGCGAACATGAACGGCGCCCGCTTTGGTGTCGAAGGAATTCTTCGAGGACCTCGTCTGTCATCCGGTAGTCGAGAAGTTCTATCTGAGCCGTTCGCAGGCCGCAGAGCAACGTGGTGATGACATCCGCGGCGGCTTCGACTTCGGCGGCGTGGTGTTCGAGGAATGCAACGCCGTTGCGACCAATGCGCTCGGCGCGCCTGAGAGGTTCATCGCTTCTGGCGATGGCCATGCCTGCGGACCGGCACGATGGACAACTTCGCCACGCACTTCGGGCCGGCCAACCGGCTCGATACGGTCAACATGCTGGGACAGGAGATCGATGTTTCATCTAGGGCCCTGGATCACGGCAAGGGCATCGAGCTGCTGAGCGAGTCGAACCCGCTGCCGATCTACCGACTCTGTTGGCCGAGCTGAAGGCCGGGTAAGCCCCAACGATCTCATTAACTGTTCAATGCGAGCACCTGGCACCACTTTGAATAGCTTAAGAACCATGATATACAATAATTATTGAAAATTCTGCCATAAGTCGAAAACGCCAATGGAGATCAGCGTGCGAGCTCTAGGAAGAATTTTTCTGATTTGTGCAGCGGGAACAATTATCTCCCAATTCTCACTAATTGGCGACGTTAAAGCAGAAGAGTGTCTCAATCTTCTAAAAGAAGCGCGCGCAGAAGCGAATGACGCCAAAAGGCGACAGAAGATGGATGCCAACGATTGGGTTTTGGTGCGCAGATGACGAAGAACGCGAGCCAGGCCATGGTTCCGAAACAATTCTTTTTTCCGACGATCAGTCGCAGAAGTTCTTCTATCGGCTATGCGTAGCCGGCTCTCAAGTTTCAGCTGGGCAGATCACGCGAGCGGTTTTTCTTTACTGGAGGTCCGACTTCGACCCTCCAGATAGACCAAAGCGAATCTCTGTGAAAGTGCGGGCCTGTGTCGATATCTATGCCTACCAGATCGATGCTGAATTTCCAAGAGAGGGTAAAGTATTTGGATACTATCAGTACCTTGGGGCGGTTCGATAGCTGGGAGGCTAGCAATGAGTGGGACCGTGCAGATTGGGAAAAAGCGGTACAAGATTTCGTATATTCAGAAAGTGCTTGATGACCGAGGTTTGGTCGATGATGTTGTTGATCAGAGCTACAAAGAAGCCGTTGCTGACCTGGCCGTGGAGAAAATAAAGCAGCAATATCGTCGTGTTGTATTGGTGATATCGTTTATTTTTCTTGTGGCGGTCCCACCGGCGACTTTTTTCGCGTTTTTTGTGCCAGTTATTCAAACCGAAGTTTCGGCACAAATAGGATTCGCTACAGCAGGGTATAGAGAAACTACGGTAGAGTTTTTGTCTGGCCTTGCCGAAGAGCAGTTGGAACTTCAGAGGAAGAAAAATGATCCAAAAAAGGATATAGAAGAAGCTGAGAAGTTACAAAAAGTGTTCAATCAGAAAATTGATGAAGCCAATGAAAGTATAGTTGAAGCGAATGACCTTCTTGAGCGCTCCAAATTCTTAGAAGATCAGTTAACCGAGCTACAGCATAGAATTCGTTTCGGTTTGGAGCAGTAGATTTTCTTGCTTTGGGATTTCCGGTTTTCTAATCAGTTCATAGCAGCGGGCATTTTATTACCAACGGACGCGGCAAAATCCGTTGAAATCATCCAAGTGCCAGGCTACCGTGCGTTCGAGAACTTTACCGCCAACATCACCATAGCCGCCGAGGCCGTACAGCAAGGACAGTCGTCGCCGCCGCGACGCTGAACTTCAGCAGCTTGCGCAAGACGGCACTGGTGATCGACACCCACCACCTTTGGGTCCTCGCGCTTGTCGGTCCGAAGGCCGACTTCCGGCACGCTTACGACGACATGATGGCATTGCTGCCGCGCGAGTGGTCCGCGGCGGATCTCGATGAACACCACCAGCTTATGAAAAGGCTCGGCCAGACGTTCTGCCGCCCAACGGTGCCGCGCTGCCGCCACTGCCCGTCGCGCGATCTCTGCTCGGCCGGCAGGGTCGACCTCGACCGACGGCGAGCGACGGATATTCCGCTGCCTCGCGCCCTCGAACCTGAGGCGAGCATGCACACGGCGTAGCGTGCCTTGATTTGAGGTTACGGCGTTCGGAACAGAAAGATTGGGCTACTCTAGGCCTGGAAGCCGTCATCCGTCGTTACGCAAACCCACAGTGGGTTGTCGCCGGCCGGCCGCAGGGGAATTGCGACCTGGTCGGACAGCTCGTAGCAGTCATTCCGCTCGGGCAGGCGGAACACCGTCATCCGCCGCCGCAAGCCGCCGGCATCGCGCACCGTGTGGTCATAGCCGATCTCAGCCAGCGGCTGGCGGTTGCGCACCCGGTTGCAGTCGATGTCGATGACGGCGCTGGTTTCTGCTGTGGGGCATACCCAAACCCTGTGGCTGTTTGGTATCAGTATCGCCCGCGTCGCAGCTTTTCGAGTTCATCTACAACAATCTGCATTGGCAATTCAAAGAACGAAAATCTCTCATACAATGGCACTAACGTCGGATGCAATACTTCTGCAAGGTTGTCTTCGATTTCTGTTGCCGTTGCCTGAGTTTCCACTGTAACTTCGACTTCTTTGCAAACGTACCTGTCATCCAGAAAACCGCTATGGCCGATTCTCGTTGGGAATCGATCTTTAAGCGTGTTGAAGCGGCAGTGTACGAATATCTTAGGATTGTCATCAAAACTGCGGGAGAGCCTTGCAACGTGAAGCATCGCTTCTCCGACCCGCCAGATGGGGAGTGTCACATCGATGCATGTTCCTGGTTGAACATACCTATTTTCATCCTCGTCGTAGCCTCGTTGAAGAAATAAACGTCCGTCTCGGTGGGCGCGCCAAAAATCACAATGTGCCGGAGTTCGAAGTGTTCTCTCCTCTTCGTGAGCTCCAAGCCAAGCTTCGATGAGTCCCTCAAAGGGGTACGGTTGGAAAGGGTCTTTACTGAGGCTGACAAACGGCCCCCAACCGGTATGCTTTATCTGCCGGGCCGCATCCAAGCGTCTTCGAAGTTCTGCGAGGTTGGGTGCCGGTTCTACAGACAGAATCCCAAAAGATAACTCATAGTGGCCAAGCGGCATCCTTGCCGCGTCATCCGACGGAAGAGGCTCAACTAACTCTTGCCATCTTTGTTGAGCGTTCATGATGAAATCGGAAAGAACGTTCTTCGCCTCTTCTGAAGGATTCGTGCCAACATGTCCCTGCAGGATCAGTCGAATGGCATCGAGCATACTTTCTCGACCAGCCTTGACACACCGATCCAACAACTCGCGCCATTCTTCGGCCGTGTGAGGTTCTTCGCTTTTTGGTCCGGGCTTACGTATGTAGCAGCGCTGAGCAGAGATAATGCCCTCGCAACCGCGCCGACTCATTATTGGAACAGCTATTCCGCCGGGAACACTTACGAAAGCGTGTTCGATGCCGTCGTTGGGGTTTTCCGCGAATGAGAGGGTGCAGTGAAAGGTAGGATCAGCGTATCGGTTGATCGCTGCATTGATGTCGTTTTGGCTATAACGACTCAAGCCATCTGGCCTGGGGTGAGAACCGAGTGAACCGCCTTCGGCGTTGTTCTCGCGCATTCCTAGAACGATTGTTCCGCCACCGTGATTTGCCAGGGCTATAGCCGCCTTGGCTAGAGTGGCCTTTCCCGAGTTGTCGGACAGATCGAGCCAGCTCTTGTATTCGGTGCTGAGGGTTTCATTCGGAAAAGCCAGGAGGCTCACAACGTCTTCTAGCGTCGGCATCACGAACTCCTGAGCGCAATTCTGAGGCCCCGCAGGCTAAGGGCACCGCGTAGCGCGTATATCGCGAAGCATCAAGGTGATCACCAGAGCTGTGTGATCTGCAACGTCGGCAGGCCCCAGCAGAGACCAATGTGACCTTTGTTGTGGGCGTCCATCCCGACGGCAACGGGCTAAGGTCACCCAGATCGCAAAGTGGAGTGGGTACTCCAATGCGTGCGTAGGCTAAAGCTTTTGCGCGCGTGCTGGAAGTCGCGTACCGGCATTATCCAAGAATATGTCTGTATGCCAACAGCAGCACGAACGATTACCAATCGGGTCATTCGCCTCTGGTCAGATGGCAACGGCCGGGTGAAGGCGGTCATGCGCGAAATTGGTACGTCAAGCGACCGCGCGTTCGAGCGTGTCGAGCGTCGCAGACACGATGCCAGCAGCAGTGTCGACAAGTTTCGGATGCCGGTTGGCACGGCAACCAAAGCTGCAGGCGGCCTGGCTGTGGCGTATGTCGCCTTGCGTACCGCCTCGACGGGTCTGGATCTGGCCGAAGAGTTCCGGGTCCTCGAACAGCGGGTGCGCGATGCGACGAATGAGACCGGAACCTTCGCCGCCACGCCGCGTAACGTAACAGTAGCTTGGAGACCGAGACGGTACTGGAGGCCAACGTGTCGTTGTTCCAATGCATGACGATCGGCGCGCGGGACTTCGGCGTGGCCGATCGGGACATCCTGAAGGTGGCACAGGCCGTCCAGTAGTTGGGCATCATCGGCGGTGCGTCTACGGTGACGCTGCTGGGCGGCGCGACGCAGTTCGGCCAGGCCATGGCCGGTGGCGTGGTGCGGGCGGGGGAATTCAACACGATCGTCGAAAACATCCCCGAGGTTGCCCAGGCCTTCGCACGCGGCACAGTGTGCCTTCTATGTGTGGCTACGGGGTCCTGAAGAGAAAGATCGGGCTGCTCCAGGCCTGGAACCCGTCTTCCGTCGTCACGCAGACCCACAGCGGGTTATCGCCGGCCGCCCTCCGGGAAACCTCGACCTGGTCGGACAGCTCGTAGCAGTCATTCTGCTCGGGCAGGCGGAACACCGTCATCCGCCTTCGCAGGCCGCCGGCGTCGTGCACCGTGTCGTCATAGCCGATCTCGGCCAGAGGCCGGCGGTCGCGCACCCGGTTGCAAGCGATGTCGATGGCGGCATCGTCGCCTTCATCCAGCCAGGCGTCGAAGCCGCCGAAGTTGCCGGTGGTGATGGCGTGGAAGGCGATGGTGTCCTGGCCGCGCTGCTCGAGCAGCTTCTCGTGGTCCCAGGCGTTGACCTTGGCCATGCGGCGGATGGCGCAGCCCTCGAAGCGGACGCTGCCCTGCCAGTCGGTGTCGCGGCCGCGACCGCGGTACTCCGCGCCACTCCAGAGCACGCGGATGCGCGCGCCCAGGTCCGCCTCGCCGTAGCCGCGCAGGGTCTGCACCACGTCGGTCCCGTTGCGCACTTCGATCCGTTCGATCGGGGAGCCGGACAACGTCGCCACCCGGAGGGTGACGGTCTCGTCGGCGGTGCCGGCGATGTCGCCCATCATCACCTGGCGCACGGGAACCGGTGGGGTGTCGGCGACGGCGGGGTCGGTCTCATAGAGCCGGCCCTCGCTGGCGAAGTCGGCGTACACCTCCAGATGCAGCCTGTTGCCCGTGGTGCCGTAGTGGTGGCGGCGACGCAGGCAGTCGAACAGGCCGTCCCGGGTCAGGTCACGGGCATAGAAGCAGGTCAGCCCGCCATAGGCGCCGAACTGCGCGGCGCCGGGGTAGCTGGCGCCCGGTCGGCCCTTGTGGCCGTCGCTGTTGCAGACGACGCCGGAGCGATGGCCCAGGGTGAAGCCGTCGGTCAGCAGCCATTCGAAGGTGCCCCAGGCCGAGTGGATCTCCATGGCCGTTTCCAGCCGGCGGTCATGCGCGTAGGCGATGTCCGCGTAGCGACCGCCGACATGGGCAAAGACGACAGTGTCCTCGTCCTGCAACGCCTCGAACAGCGCGGCGGCATCGGACGCATCGGTATGGATGTCCGAGCGGTCCGACAACAGCGCATGCGAGGAGCGCCGGATCTGACGGCCTTCGGTTCGGAAGTAGACGTTGCGGTCGCCGCCGACGGCGGTGTTGCCGGACCATTCGTAGCCGGGAAAGGTGACGAAGCGCCCGTCTTCCTGATAGGCCGCCGTGAGCTCGTTGATCTGTTGCCAGAAGGCGTTGTTGACCTGGAAGTCGTTGGCCTGGTGGCTGGTGGCATCGAGGAACGACTTGTTGCGGGCGAAGTCGAAATACTCGTGTGCGGTGTTGATGCCGATGGATTCACCGCTCTGACCGTGCAGGTCGCCCCAGTAGGCGGCCATGTCGCCGCCGCGAACGATCAGCGGGTTGCTCGTCGCGAGCAGCCGCTCGGCGGCGTCGAACACCTTGATCTGCAGCCGGCCGGGCTCATCCAGGCGAAGTCCCTCGAACAGTCGCGCCTTTTCGTCCGGGCCATAGTCGACGGTCTCGGGCAGGCCCGGCACGGGGCGGCTCGGCACCAGCGTCAGGCGGGCTTGTGCCAGGTGCGTGGGATTGCCCCAGAGGTCTTCGGCCTTGAGGCCGAACTGGAAGGTCTCGCCGGGCCGGCGCAGGGTCGGCAGCACGGCCCGCCAGACCGCCGGCGGGCCCGGGACGATGGCGATCGCCGGGCTGTCGGGGATCGGCACGTACTGGCCCGTGGCGCAGACATCTGCCAGCACCTTGAACTCGAACTCGGACTCGCAGAACGTCTGCATCATCATGCCCGGCGAGCCGCCCGTGGTGTCGCCGAAGGTGATGGTTATGGTGTCGCCCTCGCGCAGATAGCCGCCGCGCACGCTCAAGGTCAGCGCCTTGAAGCGTGGGCGGCCCGAGCCTCGGCCCTGGTAGTCGATGCGCAGGCCCGAGTTATTGCTGGTTTCGGCCGTCACGTAGTTCGGCGCCGTCGGGTCCGACGTCTGCAGATGCCCGCCGTCGCCAAAGACCCGAAACACCACGCGGATGCCGCCGGTATCGTCGATGCCGTAGCGTCCGACCGTATAGACCATGCGGAACGTCTGCAGGCTGCGCGCCTGGAACGCGCCCCGTGGCTCGAAGTCCACGTGACCGTAGAGCACCGGATCGGTGCCGGGCTCGGCCGCGGGCCAGACCTCGCCCATCTGCTCGGGCGGGATGCCGACGGTGGGTTCGTTCCTGCGGTCGCTCATGTTGAACCGCCTGTTCGCATGGTTGCGGCGGGCACGGGATGGCGGCGAGGAGCCGGCATCCGAGGCCATGCGATCTTCCTAGGCTGACGCAGCTTTGTCGATGGTGGGTCGAAAGGCGGTCCGGCGTGAACCGATGCATACCATCGCGTCAGCGCGGCCGGATCTTGAACGGCGGCGGATGGACGGCCGCCAGATCGGCGCTCAGCACCTCGGCCCGATAGAGGTTGTCCTCGGTGAAGCCGGCCGGTTCGCAACGGTTCGATTCCAGCAGCGAGACCACGGCGACGCTTTCCGCCTGCTCGGCGGCCGGCACGAAGACACGGACCGCCCGACTCGCCGGCGGGGTCAGCGTCATCGACGGCACGAACAGGTCCGGAAAGCCGAGCAGGCCGCGGTCGTCCTTCGACATGTACGGCGTGCCGGAACACTGGGGGCCGGTGAAGCGGATGCCGAAGCCCTGGGTGTAGTGATCGGCATAGCCCTCATGCGTGGCCCGCTGCAGGAAGGACCGCGGCGTGCCGGAAGCATCGGGTAAGGTTATCGCGACGACGGCGACGACCTGGTCACTCTCCGCATGGCCGGCCTCGTCAGTGACCAGCAGGGTCATGACCGGTCCGACCTCGTTCCCGTCGGCGTCCAGCATGACCAGGCCCGCCCCGCCGGCAGTTGGCGTCCCCGGCGGCCCGTTCGCCGGACCGGTGAACAGGACATAGGCGGTTGCGAGCAGCAGGGCCGCAAATACGGCAAGGCTGATCCGGGTGTTACGGCTCATCGCGTTTCCCCATGCGGTGCAGGACCCCGACCTGCAGCGATGGCCTTAGGCGAAAACGCGCGCCGCCGCAACGGCGGGCGTGGCGCGCGTTCGTTTCCACCGTGCGTTGACGGCGGCCGGTCAGGGCACTAAACATCTGCCCGCCGCCGGCCGTACGCATGGGCGGCAGCTTCCTAGGGGCCAGAGGCGCCGGGCAATAACGGCGCCACGGGAGGTTTGTTCCGACGCATGGACGCGTTCTATCAGTTCGTGCAGCAGGTGGTCAGCGGCATGGCCATCGGCTGTGTCTATGCCCTTGTCGCGCTCGGCTTCGTGCTGATCTACAAGGCCACCGAGGTGGTCAATTTCGCGCAAGGCGACCTGATGATGATCGGCGCCTTTATCGCCTACACCTTCATCGGCATCATCGGTTTGAACTTCTGGCTGGGCGCGTTGCTGGCCGTGATGTGTACCGCCGCGCTCGGCTATGGGCTGGACCGCACGGTGATCAGACCGATCGTGGGGCAACCCGTGTTCGCCATCGTCATGGTGACGATCGGCCTGGGCTTTCTGGCCCGCTCGATCGTCTCGATGATCCCCGGCTGGGGCGTCGACACCTACACCCTGGAGACACCGTTCTATCAGAAGACGGCCGAGTGGGGCGCGCTGGTGCTGAGCCAGGATCACCTGGCGATCATCGTCGCCACAATGCTGATCTGCATCGTCATGTTCGGCTTCTTCCGCTACACCCGGCTCGGCGTGGCGATGCAGGCGACCAGCCAGAACCAGCTCGCCGCTTACTACATGGGCATCCCGGTGAAGAACGTGTTCTCGCTGATCTGGGCGATCAGCGCCGCCACCGCCTGCGCCGCCGGTATCCTGCTCGCCCCCATCGCCTTCATCCACACCAACCTCGGCTTCCTGGCCATCAAGGCGTTTCCGGCGGCGGTGCTGGGCGGGTTCGGCTCGATCCCGGGTGCCGTCGTCGGGGGCCTGATCATCGGCGTGATCGAGTCGCTGGCGGGCTTCTACCTGCCGGAAGGCTTCAAGGACGTCGCTGCCTACGTGGTGTTGCTGGCGGTGCTGGTGCTCAAGCCGGAAGGGCTGTTCGGCGCCGTCGGACGGAAGAAAGTATAGGCGTTCGGCATGCGTTTCATCTTCAAGACCAACTACGAACAGGACATCCGCCTGGCCAAGCATCGCGGCTACCTGTTCTGGTACGGCCTGCTGGGCCTGGCCCTGCTGGCCGCGCCCGTCGGGCTGGACGACTACTTCCTGTCGCAGCTGACCTTCATGCTGATCTATGCCGTGGTCGGCGTCGGGCTGATGCTGCTGTCCGGCTTCACCGGGCAGATCTCGCTGGGTCATGCCGCCTTTTTCGCCACCGGGGCCTACACCGAAGCGGTGCTGCTGGAGCAGGGCTGGCCGTTCCTGCTGTCGTTCCCGGCCGCCGGCCTGCTCGCCGGCGCGCTTGGCTTCCTGCTCGGCCTGCCGGCGATGCGCATGACCGGAATCTATTTGGCGATCGCCACCCTGGCCTTCGCCTTCATCGTCGAGGAGGTGCTGGCGCGTTGGGAATCGGTGACCAACGGCAACATCGGCATGCTGGTCGGCGACATCGACCTGCTGGGCGTCGACTGGTCGGTGCCGGCGCATTTCTACTATCTGTGCCTGGTCGTGGTGGTGGCGGTGATTCTGGCCGCGCGCAACCTGCTGCGTTCGCCCACCGGGCGCGCCTTCGTGGCGATCCGCGATTCCGAGATCGCGGCGCAGAGCATGGGCGTCAACCTGTCGGTCTACAAGACCATGGCGTTTGCCATCTCCGCCGGCTTCACCGGGCTGGGCGGGGCGCTCTATGCCCATCAGCTGCAGTTCATCTCGCCAGAGGCCTTCACCATCATCGTCTCTATCGAGTTCCTGCTGATGGTCGTTGTCGGTGGCTTGGGCTCGCTGCACGGGGCAGTGTTCGGGGCGATCTTCCTGATCGCCCTGCCGCAGCTGATCGTCTTGGTGAAAGAGGTGCTGCCGGCCCCGATCGCCGCCCAGACCGGCCTGGAAGCGGCCTTCTTCGGGCTGATCATCGTCGGCGTGATGCTGTTCGAGCCGCTCGGCATCTATGGCCGCTGGCTGAAGATCAAGGCCTATTTCAACCTGTTCCCGCTGTACAAGCGCGGCATGTTCCAGCGCCAGAAGGCCTACATGAAGACGGAGAAGCTGCGGTGACCTTCTTCAAGGCCGATGACCTGGCGATCCACTTCGGCGGCATCAAGGCGGTCGACGGCGTGAACTTCGAGGTCGCCGAGGGCGAGGTGTTCGCCATCATCGGCCCCAACGGTGCCGGGAAGACCACGATCTTCAACCTGATCAGCCGGATCTACGAACCCAGCGAGGGCCGACTGATCTTCCGCGACGAGGACATCACCCGGGTGCCGCCGCACCGGGTCGCCGGCCTTGGCATCGCCCGCACCTTTCAGAACATCGAGCTGTTCGAGCATGCCAGCGTGCTCGACAACCTGCTGCTTGGCCGGCATGCCCACCACGGCGGCAACGTGCTCAGCCACATGCTGTTCCTGCCGTCGGTGCGTCGGGCCGAGCTGGAGCATCGCCGCAAGGTCGAGGACATCATCGACTTCCTCGACCTGGCCAAGTACCGCGACACCATGATCGCGATGCTGCCCTACGGCGTACGCAAGGTGGTCGAGCTTGGCCGTGCCCTGGCGACCGAGCCCAGCCTGCTGCTGCTGGACGAGCCGTCCTCCGGGCTCAACGTCGAAGAGACCGAGGACATGTCGCACTGGATCACCGACATCAAGGTGGAGCTGGGGATCACGGTGCTGATGGTCGAACATGACATGAACCTGGTGCGCGACGTCTCGGACCGGGTGCTGGCGCTGAACTACGGCCAGGTGCTGGCCATGGGCAGCCCGGCAGACGTGCAGAACCACCCCGACGTGATCACCGCCTATCTGGGCGGCTGAGCGGGCGAACGGTGCCGGGAGCGAGCGGATGAGCGAGGCAGCGACAGCGTCGACGCCGGAAGGGCAGGGTGCCAGCGATGCGGCGCCACTGCTGGAACTGCGCAACATCGAGACCTACTACGGGCCGATCATGGCGATCCGCGGGGTCTCTTTGGCGGTGCCGCAGGGCCAGGTGGTGGTGGTGTTGGGCGCCAACGGTGCCGGCAAGACCACGGTGCTGAAGACGGTCTCGAGCGTGATGGACCCGCAGAAGGGCCAGGTGATCTACCAGGGCGAGGAGATCACCGGCCTGGACCCGAACCGCATCGTCGCCCGCGGCATCGGTCATGTGCCCGAAGGGCGCGAGGTGTTCCCGTTCCTGAGCGTACGCGAGAACCTGGACATGGGCGCCTTCCTGCGCCGCGACCGCGACGGCATCCGTGAGGACCTGGAGCGGGTGTTCGACTACTTCCCCCGACTGGCCGAGCGCGCCGGCCAGCAAGCCGGCCAGCTGTCGGGCGGCGAGCAGCAGATGCTGGCGATCGGCCGGGCACTGATGGCGCGGCCCAAGCTGTTGCTGCTGGACGAGCCGTCGCTGGGCCTGGCGCCGCTGCTGGTGAAGGAGATCTTCGCCATCATCGAGCGGATCAACCGGGAGCAGGGGGTGTCGATCCTGCTGGTCGAGCAGAACGCCAATGTCGCTTTGCATGTCGGCGACCTGGGCTATGTCCTTGAGGTGGGGCGCATCGTCATGACCGACAGCTGCGCCAACCTGCTGGAAAAGGAAGACATCAAGGAATTCTACCTGGGCCAGAAAGAGACCGGCGTGCGCGGCAAGCGGCGCTGGAAGAAGAAGAAACTGTGGCGATAGGCCAGAGCAATGTCACTTGGTATGGAACCACTTGGGTTCCATTCCAAGTGATGAAATTGCTCTGTTCTTCAATAAGATAGAGTATCTTTATCCGATCAATTGGATCGCCCTGCGATTCCAACTGATCGGATGATGCTCTAGGATTTGGAGTCTGGAGGAATTGCCGTGAGCACGAGCTTGCAGACGCGCCAGGTCAGCGGCGAAAGCGGCGCGACGCTGACGCTGTACGAAGACCCGCAGGTCGGCGACACCATTCCCAAGCTGTTCTGGGCCCGGGTGCGGCAGTGGCCCGACCGGGTGATCCTGCGCGAGAAGGAGTTCGGAATCTGGCAGGAGATCACCTGGGCCGAGTTCGGCGCCAAGGTGCGCGAGGTCGGCTGCGCCCTCGCCGCCATGGGCTTCGGCCAGGGCGACGTCGGCTGCGTGCTGTCGAACACCAACAAGGAATGGCTCTATGCCGACCTTGGCGTGCTGGGCACCGGTGGCGTCTCCACCGGGGTCTATCCCACCGACGCGGCGGCCCAGGTCGAGTACCTGATCAACAATTGCCAGGCCAAGGTGATCTTCGTCGAGGACGAGGAGCAGCTCGACAAGGTGCTGGCGGTGCGTGAGCGGTGTCCGTCGCTGCAGCAGATCGTCGTTTTCGACATGGAGGGTCTGCGCGACTTCGCCGATCCGATGACCGTGAGCCTCGACGAATTCATGGCCCGCGGCCGCGCCTACGCCGAGGAACACCCCGAGGCCTGGGAGGAGATGCTGCAGCGCGCCGCGCCGGATGACCTGGCGATCCTGGTCTACACCTCCGGCACCACCGGACCGCCCAAGGGGGCGATGATCAGCCACCGCAACGTGGTCTTCCAATGCGTCAACGGTTGCCAGCTACTGCGCCAGGAGCAGGGTGACGAGCGGCTGGCGTTCCTGCCGCTGTGCCACGTCGCCGAGCGGGTGATCGGGGCCTACTACTCGCTCTACACCGGCACCGTGGTGAACTTCTGCGAGAGCCCCGACACGGTGCCCGAGAACGTGCGCGAGGTGCAGCCGACGGTGTTCGGCGGAGTGCCGCGGATCTGGGAGAAGTTCTACTCAGCCATCCAGATCGCGGTGAAGGACGCCACGCCGCTGCAGCGCTGGGCCTATGGCGTGGCGATCGGCCTGGGCGAGCAGGTCGCCGACCGCCGCCTCGAGGGCAAGACGATCGATCCCTGGCTGCGCCTGCGCTATCGGCTGGCCTACTGGCTGGTGTTGAAGAACGTGCGCAAGATGATGGGCATCGATCGTTGTCGCTGGCTGGTCACGGGCGCGGCGCCGATCTCGCCGCAGCTGATCCGCTGGTACCTGGCGCTGGGCGTCGACATGCTGGAGGTCTATGGCCAGACCGAGAACACAGGGCTGGCGACGGCGATGCTGCCGGACCGGATCAAGCTCGGCACCGTCGGCCGCTGCGTGCCGTTCGGCGAGCTGAAGATCTCAGCCGACGGCGAGATCCTGCTGCGCGGCGAGCACATCTTCATGGGCTACTACAACATGCCCGAGAAGACCGCGGAGACGTTGGTCGACGGCTGGCTGCACACCGGCGATGTCGGCTTCGTCGACAACGAAGGCTTCGTGAAGATCACCGACCGCATGAAGGACATCATCATCACCGCGGGCGGCAAGAACATCACCCCCTCGGAGATCGAGAACGAGCTGAAGTTCTCGCCCTACATTTCCGACGCGGTGGTGATCGGCGACGGCCGCAAGGTCCTGACCGCGCTGGTCATGATCGATCACGAGAACGTGGAGAAGTTCGCCCAGGACCGCAACGTGCCGTTCACCAACTTCGCCAGCCTGACCCGGGCGCGCGAGGTGGTGGAGCTGATCGGCGCCGAGGTCGAGGCGGTGAACAAGAAGTTCGCACGGGTGGAGACGGTGAAGAAGTTCCGCCTGATCGAGCACCTGCTCGACCCGGAGGACGAGGAGCTGACGCCGACGATGAAGCTGAAGCGCAGCTTCGTGAACAAGAAGTATGCCGAGCTGATCGAGTCGATGTACCGCAGCGAGGCCGCCTGAGAGGGCGGACAGCGAGGCTGCGGCGCTTCGAAGGATGGGCGGCGGCGGAGGCGTGCTGAGGAGGCGCCCACGTCGCCAGTCACGACAATTGCCACCACGGGAGAACAGACAATGAAGAAGACCCTGTCCATGATGGCCCTGGCCCCGGCGGCCGCCCTGGCGTTGAGCTGGGCGGCGCAGGCCGAAGGCTTCAAGGGCGACACCATCACCCTGGGCACCCACCAGGACCTGTCGGGGCCGATCGCCTTCTGGGGCGTGCCGGTGAAGAACGGCATGCAGATGGCGGTCGACGACATCAACGCCAAGGGCGGCATCAACGGCCGCAAGCTGGCGCTGGTCGCCGAGGATTCCGCCTATGACCCGAAGAAAGCGGTGCTGGCGACGCAGAAGCTGCTGACCCGCGACCGCGTCGACATCATGGTCGGCATGATGGGCACGCCGACGGTGATGGCGGCGATGCCGCTGGTGCTGAAAAGGAACGTACCGCACCTGTTCCCGCTGACCGCGGCCGAGCAGATGTATGAGCCGTTCCACAAGCTCAAGTTCTCGATGTTCACGCCTTACCGCACGCAGACGCGCTTTGGCACCACCTACTTCATCCGCGAGCGCGGCAAGCAGAAGATCTGCGGTTTGCACCAGGACGACGAGTTCGGCCTGAACGTCTGGCGCGGCGGCGAGGACGCGGCCAAGGCGGCCGGCCTGAGCGTGGTCTCGGTGCAGACCTACAAGCGCGGCGCGACCGACTTCTCGAGCCAGGTGGCGCGGCTGAAGGCCGACGGCTGTGACTTCGTGGTCATGGGCACGATCATCCGCGAGACCATCGGCGCCATGGCCGAAGCCAAGAAGATCGGCTGGAACGTCGACATGATGGGCTCGTCCGCCTCGTTCGCGCCGGAAGTGGCGATGCTGGGCAAGGGCGCGGTGGAGGGTTTCTACTCCGCCGGTCAGACGCCGATCCCCTACTACGACACCGCCACGCCCGAGGTGAAGGCCTGGATGGACCGCTACAAGGCCAAATTCGGCAAGGACGCCAACGTCCAGGCCGTGGCCGGCTACAACGTCGTCACAGTGATGGCGCTCGGCCTGCAGAACGCCGGCTCTGACCTCAATGTCGACAGCTTCATCAAGGGCCTGGAGCAGATCAACGGCTATGAGGACAAGTTCGGCTCACCACCCGTGAGCTTCGGCCCGGACCGCCGGCTGGCCGGCGAGGAGGTGTTGCTGTCGCAGATCCGCAACGGCCGCTGGGAAGTGGTCGAGCGGGGCATCATGTACTAGGTCGCCGACAGCACTTTCCGACAGAACCATGAGGGGCCCGGGCGATGCCGCCCGGGCCCTTTTCCGTTCGGGCGTCTTGCTTAAAATAACTTATCGGTTTATATAGTGCGCCTTGGAAGCGAAAGGCGTTGCCATGGCCGATTCCAGCGAAGAGCGCATTCTCTACCTGTTGAAGAGCCGCGGGTCGCAGACGGCGGCAGGACTGGGTCGGCGCCTCGGCATGAGCAGCGTCGGCGCACGCAAGCACTTACACAACCTGCTGGACCGGCAGCTGGTCGAGTTCGTCGACGAGCCCGCCACGGTCGGTCGGCCGAAGCGGATCTGGTCGTTGAGCACCCAGGGCCATGGCCGCTTCCCCGACAGTCATGCCGACCTGACGGTCGAGCTGCTGGGCGCCGTACGCGACGTGTTCGGCGACGACGGCCTGGACCGGCTGATTGCCGCCCGCGAGCGCGACACCGTCACCAGCTATCGCGCTGAACTGGCCGACTGCGGCGACCTGGCCGCGCGGGTGCGCCGGCTGGCGGCGCTGCGCAAGCGCGAAGGCTACATGGCGGAATCGCGACGCCAGCGTGACGGCAGCTATCTGCTGATCGAGAACCACTGTCCGGTCTGCGCCGCGGCGGCGGCCTGCCAGGGCTTGTGCCGGTCGGAGCTGGCGGTATTCCAGGCGGTGCTGGGCAAGGGCGCACGGGTCCACCGCGAGGATCATATCCTCGCCGGTGCGCGGCGCTGCGCCTATCGCATCACCGCGGCGGCCGATTGAGGGCGGCGGCGTGACCGGCACCAGCGAAGCAAGCGACGACGCCAGTCCGCGCTGGTCCGAGCTGCTGGCCGACGGTATCCCGGCCAAGCTCGCGGTGCTGTGCCTCGGCGTGTGGCTGCATGCGGCGGATTCGATGCTGGTGGCGACGCTGATGCCCAGCGCGGTGACCGATATCGGCGGCGTGCGCTACATCGCCTGGACCATCGTTCTGTATCAGGTCGGCTCGATCATCGCCGGGGCCGCCGGCGGGCTGGCGGCACGGCGCCTGGGCCTGCGCACGGCGATGACCGGCGCGGCGGCGATCTACGCCATCGGCTGCGTGCTCAGTGCGCTGACGCCGGACATGCTGTGGATGCTGATCGGCCGGACCCTGCAGGGCCTTGGCGGCGGCGCTTTGGTGGCGCTGGCGATCGTCGGTGTCAGCCAGCTGTTTCCGGAACGGCTATGGACACGGATGATCGCCGTGATCTCCGGCGTGTGGGGTGCCTCGGCGCTGTGCGGCCCACTGGTCGGCGGCGTTTTCGCGAGCATCGGCCTGTGGCGCGGCGGCTTCTGGGCCTTCGCCCTGCAGGCGGTGGTGCTCGGCCTGGCCGTCACCTGGCTGTTGCGCCGCAGCCAGCCGCACAAGGCGGCCGACGAGATCGCCGGGGTTCCGTTCGGCCGCCTGGCGGTGCTGGCGACAGCGATCCTGTCCGTCGCCGTCGCCGGCATCGGTCTGTCGCTGCCCCTGGCGGCGACCGCGGTTGTGGTCGGGCTGGCGCTGCTGGCGCTGTTCCTGCGCCTGGATCGCGCCGCCGACAACCGCCTGCTGCCCAGGGCTGTGCTGGAGCCGGGCACCACCGTCGGCGCCGGCCTGCTGATGGTGTTCATGCTGGCCGCCGGGACCATCGCCATGACCGCCTATGGCGCGTTGCTGATGTCGGTGCTGCATGACGCCGACCCGCTGACCGCGGGCTACATGATCGCCGTCGGCTCGGTCTCCTGGACCATTGCGGCGATCGTCGGGTCCGGTGCCCGGCCGGGCCTGGAACCGGCGCTGATCCGGCTCGGCGCCGGGCTCATCGCCGTCGGCGTCGCCGGCCAGGCGATCTGCATGCCCCAAGGTGTGCTGATGCTGATCGTGCCGTGGCAGGTGGCGTCCGGCGCCGGCTTCGGCCTGGCCTGGGCCTTCGTCACCCGCCGCGTCGTCGCCGGCGCGCCGGCAGAGGAGCGCGAGATCGCCTCGTCGGCGATGCCGACGACGCAGCTCACCGGCTATGCCGTCGGGGCGGGCCTGAGTGGCCTGGTGGCCAATGCCATCGGCTTCGCCGACGGCGTCACCCCGGCCGCGGCGGAAGCCGTCGCCTTCTGGATCTTCGCCGGCTTCCTGCCGCTGGTGCTGATCGGCAACATCGCCGCCTGGCGGCTGACCCGCGGCGAGATGCAGCCGCAGCCTGCTGCCGCATAAGGTGCCCGAACTCCGGGCTCAATCGTCGAGCAATGTTTCGAACAGGTCTCGCAAGCCGGCGCGGGTCTCGAAGCCGATGCCGGGCGCCGTCGGTGGCGCCGCCGTGCCATCCGTCAGCTCGGCATCGTCCGCCAGGCCGCCGAACGGCTGAAAGCAGAAGGGATTAACCTCACTGCCGCCGAGGCCGAGGGCATGCACAACATGCAACGTGAACAGATGTCCGCCGTGTGGCCAGAAGGCACTGCGCGGCCAGCCGCACGCCGTCATGTGCTCGACGATCCGAAGGAAATGCGTCAGGCCGTAGCAATGGGTCGGGTCGAACAGGAGGATGTCACGCTCCGGGCGCAGGCCGCCGTGGCGTGCCAGCAGTCGCGCCTCGTCAAGGGAGAACAGTGGCTCGCCGGCGGCGATCGGCGACGGGTAGGCCTGCGCGGCCGCGGCCAGGGTCTCGAAGTCGAGCGGCGGGCAGATGTCTTCGAACCAGCGCAGGCCGAAAGGCGCCAACGCGTCGACTGCTGTCAGGCAGGCGGCGCGGTCGTAGGTGTTCATCGCGTCGACGGCGAGATGGTCACCGCCCGGCAGCAGGGCCAGCACCGTTTCGATGCGGCGCAGGTCCTCGTCCAGGCTGGCGCCGCCGATCTTGATCTTCACGTGGGTGTAGCCGAGGTCGAGGAAGCGGCGGACTTCCTCGGCGAGGTGGCGGCGATCGTCGTGCGGATAGTAGTAGCCACCGCCGGCATAGAGCTTCACCCGGCCGTCGGCCGGCGGGTCCCGCTGCAGGCGCTCGTCGAGAAGGACGTGCAGCGGCTGGCCGGCGATCTTGGCGGCGGCGTCCCACACGGCCATGTCGAGGGTGCCGACGGCGACGGTGCGGTCGCCGTGGCCGCCCGACTTCTCACCCTGCATCAGCACCGACCAGACTCGCCAGGGGTCCAGGTTGCCGCCGGCGTCGTCGAGCAGATCCTCGGGCGCGGCTTCTTGCAGGCGCGGGATGAAGCGCTCGGCGAGCAGGCCGCCCTGGCCAAAACGGCCGATCGAGGAAAAGCCGAAGCCGACCACCGGCCGGCCGTCCCGGACGACGTCGGTGATCAGCGCGACGATGCTGGTCGTCAGGCCGCCCGACGGCAGCGCCGGGTCGGCATGGCGGGAGATGGGGACGGTGCGTTCCCGGATGCCGGTGATACGCATGTCCAGTTCTCCTTGGTGCCGATGGCGCTGCCGCCGGCCGTCGTCAGGCGGCCTGACCGATTGCCTTGCGCGTGCTCAGCAGCGCCACGCAGGCTTCGGCGACCTCGCGGCCCTTGACCTGGAAGTGCTCGCGGAAGAAGCGCTCGTGCTCCGCGCTTTCATGGAAGTTATGCGGCGTGAGCACGGCCGACAGCACCGGCACGTCGGTGTCCATCTGCGCCTGCATGAGGCCGTCGATGACGGCACCGGCAACGAAGTCGTGGCGATAGATCCCGCCATTGACGACGAAGGCCGCCCCGACAACGGCGGCATAGCGCCCCGTCTTGGCAAGGTCGCGCGCCAGCAACGGGATCTCGAAGGCGCCGGGAACTTCGAACACGTCGACGGAGGCGCTGTTGCCAGCTAGTCGGGCGAGGTGCGCGACGAAGCTGTTGTGGCACTGGTCGACGATGTCGGCATGCCATCGGGCCTTGATGAAGGCGATGGCGTTCTGCTCTTCGGGTGTTCTACTTGCCTGATTCATGACGATCTCCTTTACATCGGCAGAGAACAGAATCAGGGCGTCGAAATACCGGACGCGCCCGCGCCATACGCGCGAGAGCGGCCGCCACTTCGTTCTCTCCCATCCGGACTATCACCGTCGGCTCCGGAATCTCACCGGATCTGCTGACCCCGCCGCACGGGCGTGCTGCGGGCGCTCGCGGGCTTCAGCCTACAGTCGCTGTCACCGCCGGTGGGGACTTTCACCCCGCCCTGAGAACAGCGTCAGGATAACGGTCGCGGAATCACCGCGCAACGCCGGCGCCTGGAGCATTTCCAGTGCGTCTCAGACTGCCATCCGTTGACCCCGGCGAAAGTGTTGTGTCCCGGGTGATTGTTCAGACGCTCGATTGGCGCGTTGTATCCAAGGCACCTGAGTCTGGTTCGATTGTAGGCATCGACGAAGCTGCGGATGAACTGATTTCGTTCGTGGTGTGTGTCGAAGCGGTTCTTGCCGTGGTTTCGGG